>MEHZ011579948.1_pt1 | contig 14171 bp, 18 predicted proteins | sample 897221 | NCBI WGS metagenome assembly MEHZ01 (sample SAMN05514161, study PRJNA337945) | marine metagenome | isolation source: marine surface water | place: Arctic Ocean | collected 2007-12-13
TCCCAACATTAATCCCAAATCTCTAAAATGTTTTTGTTGTTCAGGAGCTCCTTTTAATTTAGTATGAGGAAAGTTACCCAATTTACTTGCTAAATCTAATATTTCATCATCACTCATTCCTTTTTTGTAGTGTATTTTAGTACCTGGAGTGAAAGAATCTTCGTTTAATATTTTAATTAGTGATATCATTAGTTAATGTATTGTGTTAATTCATAGTTGCCACTTGGCATACCAAATACAGAGATTTGTAATGATTTTCTTTGTGGTTTACCATTTTTAAGTAATCCTACTGTAAATGAATTCGTTTTACCTTTAGAAGGTCTTGAACGAGTGTACTTACCACCAAAAGCAATTTGAGTTTGCCAATCATCTTCATCGATTGTGAATCCTCTCTTTTCAGTAGCTTTCCTCGCGTATTCTACTGCTTGTGTAAACGATTTAAAGTATGTATCGCTTGCTTCATCAATCTTTGTGTTGATTTTAGCATCTTCTAATATTGATTTTAGTGTTATCATAATGTTCTCCTATTAGTATATAAGTATTGAGTGGTTTAACTTATTTACATAGTAAATATACGAAAATTATTTGATATAACCTAATTATAAGTTGAGTATTTTACAATAATTCGTTTAAATCCGGCCATAGTTCCGTAAATTTATGAGTAGTTGTATTATATAAACTTTCTTGTGTTTTTATAAATTCTAAAAGATTGCTATTAACATCAATTTTTGAATTTAATCCAACATTATTTTTTAAATTTTCTAAATTACTCAACAAGAAATCTCTACCATAATCAATTTTCCATTCTTTATTCAATACAGCTTCTAATATATAAATCATTTTATTTCTAATTTCACCACCATATAGGAGGGGATTTAAACATAAATCATGATCTGCAATCATTTGCCAATCTATATCTAAATTCATATCATTCATTGTTGTAATTAATTCATCTAACTGAAATAATGTAAGTACATTGAATATAGATTTAGTAAATACGTGGTGATTTGTTGTATCTTGTATGTACTTTAAATTAGTAACTAATAAATCCCACGAACCACCATGCCTAACATATTCAAATTGTTTACCAACGTTTTCAAAACTAACAGCCCAATCTATAATTTCATATCTAGCCAGCTTTTTAAATATTTTAGATTTTTTTAAATCAACCCCAAGGTTAGTAATTAATAATATTTTTGTTGTATTTGGTAAAATATCAAATAACTTTTCATTTTGCATTTGTAATAATGGTTCACCACCAGCTACCATTATACTATCTATCTGTTCACTATTCTTTTCTATGTAATTTAATATATCTGCTGATATTTTTATATTATCTGATACAACGGGTAGATTCTTTTTATGGGCCCACATTGAACTCCAATCTTCTGAACAATAAATACATGAAAAATTACAAATAGTACTCCACCTAATATCAAGAGTTTTTAATTCAAATTCTTTGTTTAAATCTACATCTAAATCTGCAAATCCCCTTCTTTGACTAAAACATGAGTTATTTTCCGTATGAACACACCAATCACAATAAGAATCTTCGTTAGCATTTAATACGTTATTTCTAACTCGGAGTGCAATATCTGAATGTATTATTTCTTCAATAGTATTCTCTTTTAAATTACCCCAAGGTTCAGTACCCGCGCAGCAAGATGCAACCTCACCATTAGGTCTTATAAATAAAGAATTAAATGGAGATGTACAATATAACTTATCGTTGAATGTATTACCCTGCTTCATTATAATATTATTTGATATAACCTAATTATAAGTTGAGTATTTTATACTTTCCCCAACCTTGCCTACGTTTGAAGTAAAACATTCTCATGTAATCATCTTCGGTATCATATGGTTCTTTAACTTTAAGTTTATAGGTTTTTTGAACAGATTCTAATGGTTGGTTTTTATAACAATACTCATAGATATTACTATCAATAGTTATGTTAACTTTCTTTACACCATATTCGGTTACAAAATGCTCTTGTGCTATAACAACATCTTTATTATTATCAAATTCATAATAGAATGATTCTGTGAATTTAAGTACATTATTTCTATTTTTATGAAATTCTTGTTGAGAATCCCAAAGTAGGGTGTGTCCTGAATAATCAATAGTTTCTTTTCCTTCTAAGTAGTGTGTAATTCGTTCTTTGGTCTTTCTATATTCTATACCAACAATAGAATCACTTTGTTGTACTCTATCTAATAATTTTGCATAGAAAGTTTCATATGATACCTCTTTATTTTTACGTAAAAAGATAGAATAAATTTGAGTCCAACCATATATGTGTAAATTTGTTATTAACCATGAAAACATCCATGCATCAACTAAATCAGTAAATGGCATATATTTTGTACCACGAACTATTTCGGCTTTTTCTTCAACAAAATCTTCCTGCGAAGTATAATAGTTATCCAAGAATACAGTATCAAATCCATGTTCTTCTCGTTCTTGATTAAGTTGAGAGTTTTCTAACATCTGAGTTAACCATGATTCTATTGAATTATGTTGACCTGATTCAATTAATTTACACAATCCACTTAACCAAGTTTCTTTAGTCTCATGTGGTAATCCTAATATTAATTCTGAGTAAGATGGGATTTGTTGTTCGTTACATAAATCAAGTATATCACCAAATTGATTCAACTTCATATTAGCTCGTTCTATGGATACTAATGTTTCTTCGTTCATACTTTGTAAAGAAAGTGAAAATCCTCTGTTAAAACCATTCTCTACGAACTTCTTAACTATATCTATTACTTCTTTAGTAAGATTTTTGTACCAAGATGCATCTACTGTTTCGGGATATCCATATTTCTGCTGAACTTCTACCATCTTTTCAGTAATATACATATCTCGTTCTTTGAAACAACCAAAGTTTGCATCAGCTATAATTCCATAACCAATCTTATGCTTACCCATCCATTCCAAATCTTCAAAGATTCTCTCTAAGTTGAATTTCTTAATTTTAGAGTAAGTTAAATTACCCCAATCACAAAATGTACATTTAAAAGGACAACCTCTATTTGTTTCCAATACAGCATTCCATTGATATCCTGGATTATCTTGTATCATTTTTTCAAATAAACCCATTCCATACGGAGATGGAAAATCCAATTCTTGTAATCTATCAAATGCATACATTTGTTTTACTGAATCAGTTTGGTAATCTTCTAATAGCGTCAGAAAGTTTCTCTCACCCTCTCCCAATGATATAGTATCAATAAAGGGATTTTTTTCAAATAACTTCTTTTCTTTAGGACGTTTGGTAACTTGTGGTCCACCAAAGGAAATTAAACAATCAGGATATTTTTTCTTTATCGCTTCAGCTACCTTCTTATTATACTCATAATTCCAAACATAGTTGGAAAAACAAAATATATGAGGTTCATCTATTCTATCTAAAAGTTCTTGAGGTGTTTCTCGTTTGAATAATAATTCTTTGAGTTCAAAATTATCAGTAACCCATTCGAATTGTTGTACGTATGCCCAAATAGTTGCAACCGAGTATGGAAACCAATAACCTTTGAATTTACCAGAACCGGTTGAATAGTTTACCTGCGAAAAGTAAATATTCTTTTTTGCCATGATTATTTTAAGTTCAGGTGTTACTTAAATAACTGGAAAGATATCCAGCAATTCTACCTGCTTTTATTTGAAAGTGTTCCCAATCATCTTTGGTCATTTTCTTTTTCTTAGTAACGAAATCAACTCCAATACTTCCAAGGAATTTTTCATCTAAGGTAAATAGCGGCACCATGTATGTAGATTTTGTACCAACTGATTTTGCTGCTTCTTTTAAACCATAGGTTGCAACTTTTGGGTCTGAATAATCATTGATATAGATTCCCTGTCCTTCCATCATGTGTTCAAATGTTTTAGGATAAAGTGAACATGGTATGTTGTTGAATGTATGAGATACTGAAGATACACCTGCTTTGGTTACTTCGTAAAATATTGAGAATTTTTGTATTGATTTACCTGTTGGGTAAAAGTTACCACCGTTATGGAATTGAGATATCCATACTCTATCTCCTTTAAACTCTTCTCTGATTTCTTCTATCTCGTTGTTGATTTGTGTGATATCAACTATAGCTTCTTTAATAATATCTCTACCTTTTTCTCGTTGAACTTGTTGGTATTTACTTATTATTAAATATAATATTGGACCTACTACCCCAGTTAAAAATGCGGCTAGTAATTCTATTAAATGATTATGAGTCAGTATTTCCATCTTTTTCGTATTCGTCTAAGTCTTGCATGAATTCTGCAACGGTTTTTAAGTAATCTGATGCGAGTGTTAATTTCTCTTGAACCCAACCATCCAATTCTTGAAGGTCTCTTTTCTTAATTTCATCGTAAATTACTCTTGCGGAACGAACCGAAGTTTTTAGTGAGGACATTCCCATTCCAACTTCGTGATCTTGTTCTTCCGATTCTTCTTTAAGTTGTGTAGGAGTTTTAAAAGGCGGGGTATCCTTAAAAGTATAAACTTTACCAAGTTCAACTTCTTTACCTTCCCAGTTTATTTCAGATAATATGTTTTTTAATTTAGTACTCATTACCATTTTGTTAATTTAATACTATTAATAAGTATATTTTTGTATAATATAAAAAGGAATTTAGTTAACAATTCCCTTTTATTATTTAGTTTTTATTGTAATTATATTCCCAATACTATATCGTTTGAAAGTTTGACACCATCTACATCCTTATTTATAGCCAGCCCTTCATCTCGTACTGTTACTGTAACCATTTTTGTACTTACATCAACAGATTCGACTGATAACAACTGAGCGACAGGATTGCCTTCCATACTATACACAAATTGGTCAGTATATAACTCATTGGCTGGAACGTACTCTTGTTCCGTAGTATCACTTCCTATAAATGTTAGAAAGGTTTGATCTTGACCTACTTCAATAGAGTAATTACTATTCTCAATTAAAAATGTTAATAATATAGTATTAGAAGCTTCATATTTAGTAATATCACCAATTGCGAAAGATGGAGTATTTAAAGAAGATTGAGCGAATTCAATAATATATTTATCTTCAAATTTAAATTCCTCATCTTCTGAGTTTGATTCTATATCTAAATAAGTTAGATATTCATTAATTGTTACATTTGTGCCATCACTACATTTGTTTGATAGTTCGGTGTTTATGCTAAATCCTTTGTTTGCCATTTTGATTTTTCCTTGTTTTTACTTATTTAATATTTTCCATGAGAATTTTCCCATTTGTACAATACCACTATTTACAAACTTATCTTTGCTAGATTGTTGTTTAATTGCATCATATACTTGAACCATTAGAGATGCTGATTGCATATCTACTCTTACTTTTTTCTTTGATTTAGTATCTACTACTAAAGCGTTTTGATTATCTTTTACAATTTTTCTTAATTGAGTGATAACATCATGTTCTTTAGCTTCAGTTACTACTGATTCACCTTTGTACTCAGCATCTTTATACATACCACTTACCTTCATATCAAGTTCCTTAGCCAACTTCTTCTTTTCATCACCAAGTTTTTTAAGTAGTTTTATAAAAGGTTCTCTTTTATCGGTGTGTTTATTTTTCTTATAGAAATCTAATGCCTTAGATATCTTATCAAGATTATCTTGTTGCAATTTTGATATAGCATTAATACTACGCTCTTTAAGTATCGATTTTACTACTTCATTCATGGTATTTTCACGAAGAATTGAATTAATTTTATTTTTTACTTCAGATAATGTCATAATAATAGTTTCCTTTATACAATATAAATATAAATGTTTACAACTATAAGTATATTTAGTATAAATATATGTAATCTGAATGAGAAGTATCTTTTAACTTCTGTCGTATTCTTTCATCTGATAAATTAAAGTGATTAGCTGCTTGATGTACTGAATAAAATACCATATCCTCACAACTAATTATTGGTTTTTCTAATTCTATACCACATTCCCATATATTTACCATTTCATTATAAGTAATATCCCATTCATTGTTACGTTTCCAATGACGATATAATGGATTATTGGATTCAATTCGATTTCTACATTCTTGCTTAGTTAACTCACATAGTTCTGATATTTGTATTGGTGATTCGAATGGCACACCACCTACCTCATACTTAATATTTGGTTTAGTTTCTTTACCAATAATCTGCCAATCCTTATATTTCGATTTAGTTGATTTACATCTTCGTTCTATTTCAGAACCAAAGAATTCTATTGGGTCTATATCAATTGCGGCGTGTCTAAATGATAGATATTCTTTTCCGTTTACTCGACATATGGGTTCTCCACCCTTAATTTCCTCAGTAGCAATATCTGGATTACCTTTAACGAATATCAATACATTTTGGTGTACAGATGCCATTTTACGATTTCGATTGAAGTATGTATTTACTACACGTGATGCTTGGTGTTGGGAGTTATATAATATAACATCATTATAAAATGATAATCCACTTTCCTCACACATCTGAATTACTGATGGTACAAATCCCTTATAGTTACCTATCTTATAATTTCGAGTAGTTGATGCTTCTCTAATTTCTGATATTACTATTCCGAAAAATCTATTATCTTTTAATTTTGAAGTTGCCTTATTGATTATAGAACCAAGTCTATCTATAAACTCATTGTATTCCATATTAGAAATATCACCATCGGTATCAGAATATATCTCTAAATCATGATACGGTGGGCATGTAAATACAAAATCATATTTATCATCTATGGTATCCAAGATTTTGTTAGAATCACCAACAATCCAATTGGGTTTATTAGATTGTAGTTGGTTTGCTGTAATTTGAGTTTGGGAAATATCAATACCAGTATAATTGAATCCAAGTTCTTCAGCAACTACACCACGTACAGATCCACCAGCGAATGGGTCTAATATAGTTCCACCCTTGGGAGCAAACCAATCATACATCAGTTCACATAAAAAAGGGTCAAATACAGAAACATTAGCTTCGGTATCCCAAAACATAGTTTTAGATTGAGTATCTTCTCTTCCTAATTCTGATTTTATCTGATGATTGGTAATCCACCAATTTTTTCGGTCCTTCCACTCTTTAGTTCGAGTATCTAATACGGAAAATGGATGTATTGGCATAGTTTGTACATTTAATCTATAAATATACGAAAAATAATTTAATTACCCTAATAAAAAGCTAATTAAATTTTCTTTATTAAATATTGATACATATCATTACCTAATTTTTCACCTACGTGTGAATCCGATAAATAATGTGCTCTACCAACGTTTCGTGAAAATGAAGTGTTTTTTGCAACTTCTAAAAATGCATTGGTATCAATAGATAATTTTGTTTGTAGTATTTTACCTATCAAGTATCCTTGTGTAGAATGGCCGGAGGGGAATGATGGTGATTTCATACTTTCCAATGTTATACCACCTAAATCTAAATTATAGTGTTTTGCTAACTGATAAGGTCTTGGTCTATTAAAGTGATATTTCAATTCTAATATAATACCGTTAGATGCATCTACGATAGAATCCACTAAATCAGCTGGATATTTTACATTATTCTGTTTACAAACTTCTTCAAATACATTTTCTGCATCATCATACTTTTTAACAAATTCAATATCTTCAGGTAAATAACTTAAAAATTTAAGTTCTTCATAAGTTTGTATTGAATTATTTTTTGGTGGAGTTTTAATCATATATTCTGAATAATTAAAATCTTTAAGTAATCCACTTGTTTTAGAATATTCAATTCGCTCTAAGTGCTTATCACTTATACCATCATTTGTATAGGTGAGTCCTTTAATATTACTTATATTTTCTACTGTGAATACGAACATATACTATAAATATTGTTATTCTTTATTATTCATAATATCCATAAGTTTCTTAGCTCGTTCTTCTTTCGTATCTGGATGTAAATCAGCATCTACTATCTTTTCCAACTTTGCTAATTCTATTCTTTTATTTGGTATAAATCTCCAGGTATACCCAGCTTCACCGTATATACCAAATACACTCTGGCTCCATCCTATTTTAACAATCATGGCCTGTTGACCATCGAGCAAAACTTTATCACCTTCTTTAAAGTGTGGGTTCATTTTAAATTTCAGTCCACCTAAAAAAGAAGTGACTGTATCTTTAATCCATAGACCTACCAATAAAGTAAGTACTAATCCGATTATTTCTGTATAGAATTCGGATAATTCTATTTTTGGCATATCTTGCATGGTTTGTTCTCCTATTAATGCGTTACAAGATGTAAACTATAAATTATAATAACTAAATTTATATAACCACTATATCGTAGGGTTTTTACTATAAATATAAACTTATTCTACTTTATCTAATTCAACCATAAAATTAGATTCTGCTATTTTTTTATATTCCTCACGTCTATCATACATAGATAAGTTGTTTATATAATAGGAGTTATTTCTATATTTGTAATTTTCACAAACTACTACGTTTTTTAATTTAAATTGTTGGATATCAAGTTGTTTCGTTTGTACCAATTTCTCAGCAGCAACCATTAAAAAAGTATCCTCATATCCATAATGTCCAAATGATTCAGGTACACCAATTTTTCTTAACAATTCACCACTTATACATGTAAACCACCCACCAGCGAATTTAAATCTCGATTGAGGTGAGTTGGAATTTTGAACTGCTTCTATTGAAACATCACCCTTTATACCACTATCCAAATATGGATTTGCATCTTGTTGATACCCAAGTGGTTTATCTATAAAGTTTTCATTAGTTAGAACATCCCATGTGTTATCCCATATTCTAACCAACTCTGGAGTTATTATAGAATATTTAGTTATATCACCAATAGGTTGTAATGCGTTTTGTAAATAAGAGAGAGTACGTTCTTCAAATATAATATCAGTATCCAACCAAAGAAAGTATTGAGCATCTTTATATGTATCATTACAATATCTTCTGTGAGAAACACATCCGTTTATTGTATCTGATGTTCTGAAATTACGTTCACACCAATCCGTTTGCCATTTTAATTTTAAAAGTTTTTCTTCAAAATACTGCTTGGGTATAGATGATTTGGGCCAGTTCACCATATCATTGGAGGTACTCATACAGACATCAATAACCCATTCATTTGATAAATCTATATATTTAGATGCTCGTCTTAACTGATTTAGAGTATTTTCTAACTCATCGATTTCATAAGGTAGGCAAAATATTTGAATTACTATTTTCATAAATACCGATTTGTTATAGATTCATTTATTTCTGAATTTCTATCATATTGATGTACGATTGTGTACTCATCAATATCAATAGAATGTGTTCCAATTAAATTAGGATTATTAATTGTACCCAATTGTAAAGCCCATGGTGATTCCAATCCTTCTATTTGAACACTATCAGTAACTAACTTATTATGTATGATAAAGTTAAATGAACTCTGGTCTGTATAATGTTCTGTATTTCCTGCTTGTGAAACTAAGTAGTTTAGTAATAGTAAATCCATCATAGCTTTGTATTCACCAGCAAGAACACCTACATTACAACTTAATTCATCAGAATACCGTTGTAGGAGAATATCATTATATCCTTCAAGTATATTTTTAGTACCCCAAGCTTCATCTTTGTATTTTACATTTTCAGATGATACTAAGATTTTATTTTTTAGATTTTTCTCTAAGTATTCACTTGGATTTTTTTGAAAAACTACATCTCTAACATCAGTAGTAATTATATATCTATAATTTCTATTAAGTTGAGATAACGTGAGATACATAGTAATCAATCGGTACATATGAATATGCCCATGTAACTGAGATTGGTACACTTCCCAACCATTGGTTTTTAAGTATTCAATTGTTTCAGATGTTACATCAAACACTACCATAATCTTATCACCCATGAATCCACATTTATTGATGGATTCAACATAGTTGTGTAATTCCTTTTTAGTGTAACGAGTTGTTGATGATATTATTAAATCTTTCATAATAGAGATATTTCTTTTAAATAATTTACGATTTCATATTCTTTCCAGCTATAATCAATCCAACCTTTTTGTTGCATCCACGGTTCTACTAATTGATTATTAACAACTACCTTACCACCACTACACATAATAATAACTTGTATCATCATATCAGACCAACCAACTAAGTGAGTGTATTTTGAAATAGAATCAAATTCTACTTTAAGCGGCTCCATAACTATATCATATCCTTTTATAAAATCATGGGTATTAATTATAGCACCACCACAAGCACCATATCCATTAGATTGTATATTACCACCAACAGACATTACAAATTGAGTTAGTCTATCTGGAAATGTATTGTTATTTGGTACAATTGCTATACCAAAAGTATGTTTTTTAATAATACTAATGTATTTCAGTAAAAAAACATCCTCCTCCAAGATAATCATATACTTTGAATCGGTTTGCTTACAACAATCATAAATACTTGTTAAAAACGTATGTAAGTTTTCATATGGCCAATGAGTTCTACCAGCATCGTGTCCACTTGGAGCAAACTTTCCAGGATATCCTAATTTACTTTTTTGAAAATCAATATCAACATTAAATTCATTAGTAGATTCTTTATAGTTTTCAAAGTCACCATCGGTATCAATTCGTATAAAGACATCACTTTCTGGATAAAACTTTCTAAAAGTTTCTACACTTTTTTGACCTGCTTTATAATCCTTATATCCCCAAAGATAAGCACTAATGTTATTTTCCATATTTTTCAAAAAATTTACCAGGTCCTATTAAGTTTAAAATATATTTTTTATTATCTGAAAATGTGTTCCAATCTAAACATTCATCTAATGTAAATTTATCAATTTTTTTATTTTTTCCTTTTGCTATTACACCAACCCCATAATCAGTATCAACTACATTTATATCTAAATCAACATCACTACATCTTAATTTTACTATTGATTTCCAAACATCACCATTCCATGCAGTTGCTTGTCTTGGTACTAACTGAGATTCATAACTAACAGGATTACAATCATGTAGTAATATAAATCCTCCTTCATTTAAATGTTTTAAAGAATTTTGAATATCAATATCTACTTGAGTTGTTTCATGTAACCCATCTATAAAAATTACATCATATTTTTTATTTTGTATTTTTTCTAATGCAAAAAACTCATTCGATGTCATTTCATAATTTATTTCAGGACACCTAACATTTACTTCAACTACTGGATCAACTGCATCTTTATTTTTTACCTTTACATTTCTAACACACTTACCAAAAGCAACTCCTATTTCAAGATAATCAACAAAATTATATTGTTCTATTAAATAATTGGTTAAATCGTATCGTTTTACAATAGAATTTTCTTGCTCTATAACTTCGCGGTCTTGTGTGTTATTTATCATTATTTTTTTATTTTGTATCTCCCTAATCTAAATTTATTTGATATTTGTACTGTACTGTGTTCATCATCTATAAATACTATATCATCTGTACGTTTTTTTAAGTAAGGGTATAAACAATGAAATAATCCTGGACAAAATCTACCATCTCTATTTTCTTGTACATCGTAGAGAGATTCTATTACATCATCCAACATATGAATTGGGAATGCATATAAGGTATCAGTAGTTAATTCATTATTATCCCAATTATTTAATTCTTTAAATAAAAAATTAAATTTTGTAAAATCAAAATTTATGGGAACATCAATATCTAAATCAAATCTCGTTGATATTATAAAATCGGGATTAGTTTTATATTGGAAGTACTTTAATGAATCTATATAAGTGTTTGAAGCTAAACGTGCGTTGTTTTTATCACCAGCCTCTGGTAAATCCAATAAAGTAATATCGTTTGTATTATATATTTTTTTTATATTTTCGATTTCTGAATTATTGTATGTGTGCAGATGTATAGAAACGTTATGCGATTTTTTGAGTGGTTCTATTAAGTTTTTAAATAAATTTAAATACGCATCTTTATATGAATGTATTCCATTTCCTACATCATGGTGAGATAATCCTACTAAGTTTATTGCTATATTCATTTTAATTCGTTTGTAATTTCTGGATTCTGTTTTAATGTTTGTTTTGTAATTAAATCTTTTATCTTTGTTGTTGACCATTCATGTGAACGAGTGGTATAGATAACTTCAATAGGTAAATCATCTCCTGTGAATGGTTTACCAATATAATCTTCACCCAATATTCTTACATCAGGTTTCCAAAAAGTAATTAAATCTAATAAATCTTCTTCTGTTTGATAAGTATAAACTGCATCAATATATTTTATAGACATTAATGTTTTATATCTTTCATACAATGGAATTACTGGCTTATATTTGGATTTTCTATGCAGAGATGGGTCTTTCTGAAGGAATACAATAAACTTATCACAATGGTTTTTTGCTTCTTCGAAAGTATAAATGTAACCAGGATGTAATAAATCAAAGTTACCTGCAGTAAATCCTAATTTTTCTTTATTTTCCATTATTATCTTTTTCAGATATTACGATTTCTGATTCTGTACAATTTCCCAATACTATATCTCTTATAGTACCCACCTCTTTCCAAACTATACTATGTTCTGATAATGGATTATACTCACCTTTAACCAAATAAGTTACAATAGTATTATCATCCAATGTTAAAAATCCATGTGCGTATTTAGAATCAACTATTATAGCATCTTCCGTACCCAAGTGAAATGTTTTAACTTCTTTTGTTTCTAAATCATATAAGATATCAATTATGCTACCTTGTACAACTTTTAAATATTTTGTCTGTGGTGGGTTTGTTTGATAATGCATTCCTCTGAAAGTATATTTAGATGGATTAATACTTACATTAGTTTGTTCCCAGTCTTTACAATCAAATGCAGTAAATGAACCTCGGTTATCTTTAAACGTGGGGTGGTTATTTATCATTTTTATATTTTTCAATTACATCAGAACATATACCCATACACATGGATACATCATCATCATTATATTCAGGCATTACCGAAATACTGCCCCGTAATGGTTGTTTGCCGGGATATACCCACATAAAATTCATTGATGTTAATATAATATCATCAGTTTGATGCCAAAAGTAATTAAAATCCCATAAACCATCGGATTCCAATTCATTAAAATATAATAATGCGTTATGATTCTTACAATGTATCCATATTTTTTTTCGTATTTCACTCAACCAATCAAAATCTACATCATATAATGGAGAATCATGTCCTAAATACAGTTTACCATCTATTTCCCAAATATCAATCTCTACTTCATACCCAGCTTCAATAGCTTCATCAATGTAACGTGGTTGATTTTCTCGTTCGGTATTCTTACCTCTGATATTTCCTCTATGTGATATTAACTTCATATGTAACTACAAATATACAAAAATTACTTCGATTTACCTAATTTATTTATAATTTTCTAAATATTCTTTTAAATCTTCTGGTGTGCCTAATCCCCACATCTTTGGAATATCAAAAGTACGAATTTCTTTTCCATCTTGAATTGCTTCATTGAATACTGGACAAACATAGAATTCACCATTTACTCTAACATCATTTTCAATCATTTGTTCTGAATACTTTACAAAATCAGAACCATGTTTCCAATAGTAATATCCAACTGTTGCAATATCTGATATTGGATTCTTTTCAGCAACTTCAGTTACCAATCCTTGTTCATCTACCTTTGCAAAACTCCACTTAGGATGTGTTGCTCTAAATGATACAATCCCTCCATCTGCATTTGTTTCATTCATTTTATATAAGAACTCATTTGAATCCCATTCAACAAACTGGTCTGAGTTTGCAAAGAACAAAGGATTATCCGAATCAATATATTCTTTGGCAAGAAGTGCCGTACAAGCTGCTCCTTCTGTTATTCCTTCTGTTTCAACAATTTTACATCCAGGTGTAATTAGGTTTAATAAAGTATCTAAGTTATACTTTTCTCTATGTTCTTTCTGTACTACATAGATAAAGTTTGCTTTAATATTTAGATTTTCAACTACCACTTGAATCATGGGCTTACCCTTTACTTCAATAAGTGGCTTGGGAAACGTATATCCTGCTTGTTGAAATCTACTTCCAGCCCCTGCCATTGGTATTAAAACATTTAATGTTTCATCTCTCCATGCTGGTATTGTTTGTTGTTCTCCCATGTTGATTTGTATTAAT
>MEHZ011525629.1_pt1 | contig 14164 bp, 9 predicted proteins | sample 897221 | NCBI WGS metagenome assembly MEHZ01 (sample SAMN05514161, study PRJNA337945) | marine metagenome | isolation source: marine surface water | place: Arctic Ocean | collected 2007-12-13
GTCATCGATATCTGCATTGATTGAGTTTGAAGCATAAGCGATATACCAATTGCCGTCAGATGGTACATGTACACCCCTTGCTTCTAATTCTGCATCAGTTAAATCACTACCTTGATCACCCCACTTATCGTAGGTTACTCCTCTATATCTAAGTATGCCAACTCCATCATTAGGACCGTTTGTAATAGAACTATCTTTAGTGATACCACCGTTATAACTGTTATTAGTTATTGTAGGATTTCTTCTACCAGTTTCTGCGTTAATTGGTTTTGTGTTATGCCATTCACGAATGTAATCCCATAACGTGAGCGGAGTAAGAGGTGAACTATTCACAACTTGGTTTACAGCCCCGGCATAATAAAATTCTATACTATAAATATTTGCATCTCTAGCCCAGCCAAGAGTATTTCCTGCTACAGTCCCACCAACATGAACACCATGATTAGTATCGTTCTCGCCTCCTATTGTACCATAATCGTAAGTACCGTTTGCACCAAGACCTAATTGATTTGTTAGAGAGAACCAATTAAACGCCTGTACTCTGCTTCCACCTGTTCCATCAGCGTTGACGGCAAACTCTGGGTGGGCTTGAGCAGTTGTTGTAATTGATCCATCAACAATTACTACATCAACATTCTTTCCTGAAGCAGTTATATTAATGGAAGCAGATGTTTCTTTTGTACTGCCACTCAATTCAGTAGATCCCCACGTACCACTTTCTGCGTTAGTTCCAATAGTATGTCGTAATATTCCCCAATTTTTGTCTCCTACAGAGACTCCATCGTTACTTCTTTTCCATGTACCAGATTCAGAATAACCATTAGTTTTCCATTCTACAAGATCAAGAAATGCTTTTGATTCTATACCTAATACTCGAGAATCTTCTTTTAATTCTATAACCTCTTCGGGAGTTAACATATAATGAGTATTACGACTAATCGGTCTTCTTAAATGCAAGTCAACTGCTCTATCAGGAATATAAAGATCGCCGCCTAACGTTTCCATATCGTTATAGAAATCATCTAGGTCTTCTTTATTATGAAGAGTGACAATATATTCTTCCATTTTAAATTAAGCCTCTAACTGTAGAATTTCTATGGCAACTGTAATTACGGCATTTCCACCGCTTTTATTTCTTACTGTAACTGGAATGTTTGTAGTTGGTGTGCTTTCTAAATTATAACCAATTGCTCCAGGAGATAGTCTTACTGTTTGAGCACCTGTTGTAATTACTTCAGCAATCACACCTGCATCTGGTGCAGGGTCTGTGCTTTCAGTTCTTGAACCATCAGCTGTTCGGGCTGCACCGTCTGTATAGAGCGTTACCCAAGCTGCAGCTGATGTTGTAATTGTATATAAAGCGTATCCCTTAAATCCAGTAATGTCAAGGTTAGCAACCGCACCGTTAGCAATCGAAGATGTTGCTTGTGATGGAGAAATACGACTTGGCAAACTACCACCACCTGCAGAAGGATCAGCAATAGTAATCGTTCCCTTCATGCTTGAATGAGAAGTACAAATATATTCGTAATCACCGCTTATAGATCCTGGTACTTTCCAATATAATGTACCACTTGTTTTGCCTTGGGCACTTGCACCAGTTGTTCTTGCACCGTCAGTAGCAATATGAATTAATCCAGTGTTATATTGTGCATCACTAGTTGTTTGAATTTGGAAAGGATGAGAACCAGTAACACCTGTTAAATCAAATGCAATTGTTTCGCCAGCATTAACATATATTGTCGGGTTATCAGTTGTCCCATGAATATCAGAACGATATGAAGATGAACCATTAGGTGTCATTACATGAACTGATGTAGCAGGAACCGCAATATCATGTACATCTAAATCAGCAAGAGCAATTTCAGTTAATGCAGCAAAGGTTGAAGAACCTCCACCACCTGTTTGATCTGTAACCCAAGCAAAGTCAGAACCTGTCCAACTTAAGATTTGATTTGTAGAAGCTCCACTTGTATTTAAATGGGCATTAACATCGGCATTAGCATAACTGCCACCGCCGCTAATTGTAATTGTTTTAGTTGCGCCTGTTCCTGTCGCTACAACACCTGAACCTACAAAGTTAATAGTTGTAGCCGCTGTTGCTAATGCTGAACCTTCGTCTTGTATAGTAATAGCAGTACCACCGCTACCTGTTGCATCCGCAACCCAAGCAAAGTCAGAACCTGTCCAACTTAATATTTCATTGGCAGATGCACCCGAAACATTTAAGTGAGTATCAACATTTGCGTCAGCATACGATCCACCACCACTTGACTGGGCAACCCAATCATAATCAGAACCTGTCCAACTTAATACTTGGTTTGATGTTGCTGAGCTTGTATTTAAATGAGTATCAACATTTGCATCAGCATATGAACTGCCACCGCCTTCTACCCATGAATAACTTCCATTAGCACTTGTACTTAAAACGTAGCCGTTAGTTTCACTACCGATAATATTTGTATTGTAAACAAACGGAGTAAGAGGATCTACATAATTGAGAATTGCCCCTGTTGAAGTATCTGAAAGTAATCTTCTCCAAGTTCCGTGGGCGTAATATAATGAACCTGTGTCATGAGCATGGCCTATAGAACCATGATATGTACCTGGGTTAACATTATCGAGATTTAGTTTTGTATCATATAAGAAAGATACTTTGTGTGGTTTACCTAACAAGTCTAAATTGCTGTTAATATCAAATAGATCCACTGGATTATTTGCATCTCCTAACGCAAGATAAAGCTCATTAAAATTATCATTGGTTTTGTCGAATGCATTTCTTAACGGATCACCTGTCCCGTCGTTAGCAGATGCTCCGATACTAATTATTTGTTTAGACATTTTGTTTTCCTAAAATTCTTTATAGTTATATTTATTGCTTATGAAGGCGGCGTTGTAATATCATAATCGTTTTCTAAGTACTGGCCAAGCAAGTGTTTCATATCATCCGAGACAACATGAGCAACATCTTCACGTAAGAATATTACATTTCCATAATCATAAATTCTACTTGTTCCGCCATACGTCGGACCTGTTGTTAATTGAAGTCCAGTATAACCTTGTGCTTGTGCAAACCTAAACACAGACTCTATAGCAGGTAAGAAGTTAACTCCTACGAATGGACCGCCAGAATAAGGAACGACGGTATCTGCTCTTCCGTTCATTTGAACAATTCTTCTTTGTGGTATTGGGTTCTGCGCTGTATCGTAACCATCATTAGCATAAGTATCACCCGTAAATAAATCATTTGATGGATACCAGAACGAACTATCTCTGTATTGGAAATCGTGAGTTTGTGATATCATACAGACGATCGTATCAACAGAAAGATCGTTAATTTCAACAGCGGCTCTCAACGCAAGTGCACCACCATTTGATACGCCTACAATACGAATCTTAGTATTGTCAACGTTATTATATAGTTTCAGCTTAGTAATAAGTTCTTCCAACATAGTAATGTCAGGACCGTTTGAAGTTTCATTTGAAATATTCCAACTATTTAAATAGCCGTTAACTCCAACACATATATGTCCTGGCAATTCACTAGCGAATTGAGTTACCATTGCTGAACCTGTTCCGCCATTACCGTGTAATAAAATAGCAACTGGGAATGGTCCTGATCCTGATGGTATGGCTGCCGTTGCAGTGTAATCGTGGAAACCTTGATTCCAATTCTTTGTAATTGTTAGATCAGCAACGTTAGCTTGAACTAATGTTAATCCACCTGCACCACCTGGTTCGTGATCGGCCGACACATACGAGCTATCAGCAGTAAAGTTAGTAACACCTGCATTTAGACTTGTAATATCAGCAATATCGAATGGAGATCCAGTTCCTTGGTCGTTGAATCTTCGTAAGAACCTCGGTTTAATTGTTCCGCCTACCTTTGCCTTAAATATAAAATCACCAAACAGTTTTGAACCTGCCAAGTGCATATTTTCTTTTAATAACTTTTCGTAATTCTCTATAGGTAAGCTTGATTTAATTTGATATGAATACTCTTGATAGAAATCACTATCCTGTATTCTCTGTCCTGAATCAAAGTATTCTTGATCGTATACATTAATATTCTCATCGAATTCCCAGACAAGGTTTTCCATTGACTTATACCAAACCTGTTCTTTCAATGATGGAACAACGATATTATTCCATCTTGCTGTAATAGCTGCAGCAGCAGTTTTTGATCTTATCTGTGTAAGCCATATTCCAGTTGTGGCTGATATTGCCATACCTTGTTTGCTTAAATCATATATTGCGAATCCATCCGAAGCAGTACTATTAAACCAAGGTTCAAATTGAGGAGCTAGAATTGGATAGGTTGATATTGGATTAGCGCCTAGAACTATTTGAGCAACTATTAAAGGTAAAGATGCATCAGGTAAATTCGTTTTCGTTGTTGTTACACCATTTTGTTTCCAACCACTTATGTGAGAATTAGTTCCTGCCGAATATCCGCTCGTTACACCTTGAGTGTCTGCTTTAATAATACCGTGAGAAACAAAATCATTATTGGCTGTTCTTAATTCACCCAAGCCATTTGCGAAATCAGTTATCTGTGATTCGTCTACTTCGTATTCCCAATAACCAAAACCGGAATTTAATATATTTACTTCTGAAATCTTTCCTACGGCAAATTCTGTTTCTGGTTCAACAATTGCATTATCACCAAATCTTCCGATCCCTGTGAAATCAGTTGATATACTTAAAACATTTTTTATCTGAGTTGGTGCATTCTCAAATGTAATGTTTTCGTTTCTGTTTAATCCATCAATATTAAATGGAGTAATCGTAATAAATCCATCTTGTTGATTAACATCTGTTACGACACCATTTATACCAGAAGTTGCACCTCTTATTCTATCTTTTACAGAAAACGAACCTGCGTCACCAGCATCAGTAAATAAGACAATCTGATTCTTACGATCTATATTTTTAAGTAACGAATCTTGCGCAATCGCAAATACATCATTCTGGTAATCGGAACCAGGATTAATATTATCAAATCCTACAATAGAACCAATTGTTAAATCTTGAATATCAAAGGCGTCTGATAATACTGTGTAAATATTTGGAGCAACGGTGGTGCCCGTCATATTAGTTGCGCCACTATTATAATCACTTACGTTTGGATCACCAGTCACAGTTGGACCAATATCAGTTTGATGTAATTGTATTGGTAAGAATGGCGATATGACATCAGTAATAATTGAAGCAATAGACGCATCGGTAATAGATGAAACTATTACATCTTCTACATTTAACGTATCAGGATAAAGCGGACCAGGAGAAGAACCATTCACTGCTACTAATTGATTTGCCACAAGGGCTAAGTTAATTGATAATTGAGGTACAGGAGTAGATATACCGTTAACGAGAATATTTGGCCTGACTGTTGTAACCGTGGTACTATCAGTGAATCCAGTATTAGCGAATGCTGTGTCAAGCTTAACTCCTATTGAGGATAAACTTTGTCCAATAACGATACCAGTACGACCTGCCACATCTTGTAATGTTTCACCTACAATAAATTCTTGATCATAGCCGAACTCACTGTTATCAAGAATAATAGATTGGTCTGAAACAAGTAATCTTGTATTATTAATCGTATACCCATAACCACCATTTACTAAATCATATTTAATTTGACCTGAGGCTGTATCGGTAACTGCTGTAACAATTGCTTTACCAGCATTGCCATCTTTCTGGTGTACATTAAGAACTTCGCCAATTTCTCTACCTGAGAGATTCTTTCTTTTTGCTCCTACACCTGATTTATCAACAATAGTAAACTTTGAAAGAGATCCATTTGTTTTACCAAACTGTACTACTTCGCCGTTTACATTACAAAGAATATCTTCATACTTGTTAAATGTACCTTGAATACCATCAAGATATATCACTGGTGTTTTAATACCATTTAGAATAAAGAAGTTAATTGATCTTACAGATGCCTTTGCACCAGTTACCGAACCTTCAATGTTACGAGCTAATAAATCAAGATACTGATATTCTTTTCCAGTTTTTGAGGTAAAGAAGTTATTATTTGGAAACATCTGCAGATAAGTGCCTTGCTTCCATTCAGAGTCAGATACCTTTTGCATCTTTTCGGCAGGGTATAAAATTTCAATTTCAAACTCTTGATAAAATATAGCAAAGAATAACTCGATACCCCGAGCAGTACCTTTTGCTCGATATAAGTCAAGTATATTTTTAACAACAAACTTAATGATGTCGGCTTTTAGTGGAAGATCAGCAAGGAACTTTTTCTTAAAGAAGATAAGCATACTATTAAGTGTACTATCAATATCTCTCGTTTCAAATAAACGTCTTGCTTGATAGATATGCTGATTCTCTTGAGTTTCAGACCACTTATAATACTCTTCAACTAATTTAACAAGCTCAGGTCCATCTTCCCTGTAAATAGCGGGGAACTGATTCTTAATGAAAAGCGACAGATTTTTTTCGATTTCACCCTGAGGCATTATTTTTCTCTCTTATTAATAACTTGTTGAGTTAGTCGACTGCGGGGCTATAAACTCGTCCAAAGCCAATGATACTTTAACGTCTGTATCTCTTAATATAAACACTCGCCCCTTTGGAGCAACAACATCGTTATCTATAGTTTTCGCAGATACTTTAATTGCACTGCCTGTGAATGTGTCTACCTTAAAGTTTGTTAGTTTCACTTCGCCTTTATCATAATCAATCGTGCCAGCAGTTGGATTAATAATCTGTGGATTCGTTGCCTCGTCCGTGATGATCATAATATTTCCACTACCATCATCTTGGAAGTATACACAAGTACCATTTATATCAAACGGTGTTGATTTAACCGCAGGTTTAAAGTTTGCGAAACCATTTGCCGCATTGAAATTATAAGGTTTTACTAGCGGTGTTTCAAATCTGAATGTTGGATTTGTATTAAAATTAAGTGGTGGTGAATATTCAATGACAGGGCATACTACAATTTCACTACTTAATATGCCTGCATCTAATCCATCAATAATACCTGATATTTTAGATCGTCTTAAAGTTTTATCAAATCCTTCAAGGTTATCATCAGAATATTTTTGAATCGCTGCTCTTACTAACGTTTCTAATTCTGCTTCACCTTTTTCTGTATTCTTTTTACTGTAATTTACAATCACTTGCATATCACCATAAACGAATTCGGTTTGTTTAAAGATTGGTTCAATACCTAGTGGAGCTCTTTCTTTTAAATAAGCCAAATAAGAATTGGATAATGTTGTAGATATGATTTGTGTATCATCATTTAAATAAACAGAAACAGCAACTCTACCAAATTGAGGTGGATCTAACTGTTCACCACCGTATGCAGACACTGCGGATATCTCAGGGAATGCTTGTTGTAATAATACTTCGTAATCTTTTGATGTAACTGCTCGTTCTTGTACCTGTAATGCCTTAGGAGCAAAGTATCGAATTGAGTCCATCGACTCTCTTTCGGAACCACCTGATGCTGCAGCTAATGTATAAGCAGAGATCGTTGCGTTTTCGATAAAGGATCCTGAGAACGAACTATCTTTACCTGCGCCGTTAGACTCAGGACCTGAACAGATTCTATAACGTACTCTTACATCTTCGAATTCTTGAGGTTGCGCACCAAACATGTTCTTACCAAAGTAAATAGAATACTTTTCATCAAGATATGGTTCAAGATAGAATACTTTATCTGTTGGTTTAACACCGTAAATAGTATTGGCTCGTGTAAATACATTTGCGTCGTCAGTTGCTTCTGCATCAATAAAGACAACAATTGAATCCGTATCTACTTCGTTGTTTGTAAGGAATACTCTAAGTACTCCATCTGCGTCAACAATAAATCCTTCTCTTTGGAAACTTGCTAACATTTCACCTTCGTAAACATCAACGCTATCAGCAACAAATGTACCTACATCAAACGCGATTCCGGTTTGAGGATTAATGTCAGTTGATAATACTTTTCTGGCCGTATACATTTGATCCGTGACGAATGAAAAACTTTCGCCTTGGTGACTCACTTTAAACTGAGAATATTTTGGAATTGTAATTGTTGCAGATTCACGCGTTGGATCTTGAATAGCAACATATAGTGTCGCTTTAGCAGATTTACGAGATCTTGGAATATAGTTTAATTCTTTTGCATGGGAAACGATTGAGTTCTTAAGGACGGCAGAGTCAAGAAACATTTCGTTAAGTGCCATGTTTGTATAGAAGTTATTCTGATAACTATTAAACGCAAGAACATCTAACATGACGCTCATGTTTGAGCCATCAAAGTTATAATCCTTGAATTGCGTTTGTGTTTCTAAATAACTCCTAAGTTGACTTTTTATTCCATCGAAGTCAAGTTCAGTAATTGGTGTTTTTGGATTTGCCATCTCTATCTATTCCTTTGTAATACAACGTCTAACTGTATTGGCTGTTCAACCTGTCTAATATAAAAAGTAATCCCAACGTAGACTTCACCATCGTCAGGCTTTGAACTTACTGCAACATTAATTAATTGAGCTCTTGGTTCATAGGTCTGAATTGTTGACGTTACTCTATCTTCTATTAATTTTAATGTACCGGGTGTTAAATTTTCAAATAACATCGCTCTGATATTGCCACCCATATAAGGTTGCATTAATCTTTCACCACGATCTGTTAATATTAAATTTTTAATTGATTCTTTAACTGCTTCTTCATCTTTGAGTAGCACTACATCAAATGAAACTGGACTCACAAGCAGATCTTTACGAAAATCAGAGTTAAGACTAATTTTTTTCTTTACTGGTGAAATGTAATCTGCTATTGCCATTATAGTATTTCTCTTATATCTAAATGAATCTTATTTAGTTCTGGGTAATCCTTAACATATTTAAATCCACCTTTTAATGCATTTTGAATAAAGGCTTCAGGATCTGCCATATCTCTTTTAACATCAATAACCAAACCACTCAAGTGTGAATTGTCTTCAGGTCCGTCTGCCTTTGTGTTATAAGCTTTACTTACCCAGCCTTCTGTTATTGTTAAAGGCTTTTCTGAATTCGTTGATTTCTGTAATCTTTCTAAGTATACTTTAACATCGAGATCAATTCTTGTCCAGGCGTATATACCAATACCTTCTTTTTCATCAAACGAATCTCCTTCGAGTCTAAATACGTCTGACGATCCATTAAATACATTACCACATCTTGGAAGGTTTTTATAGTCCGCAGCAGTAATAGGTTTAACGTTCTGCGGTATTTTGCCCGTATCAGTCTTTTCATTACCACCAGGAGAAGTCCATCTACCTTGTAATCTATTTATTACCTCTTTCCTAGTTGATGGAGAATACCTTATAGCTCCTGCTCTGATAGCAGATGACTCATTGATTCTTGAGATGTTTTTAAGACGATCTACGATCGTACTGTATCGCCTTGTATAATCATCAAGGGGTTTATTAATGTCCCTTATCAATGATTCTATTGACCCTGCAAGTGCACAGATCCTAGATACGATGTATTGAATCTCTTCGATACCAGGCGATTCAAATGCAGCTACTGCGTAATCAATCAAACCCTTTATCTTATCTTTAATACCTTTCTTATTCTCTTCGGTAAAGAATGCGCACATTTGTTCTCTTGTTGTCATAATACCTTTTACGACTTTTGCATTCACAAATGTTTCCGCATCAGCAACTAGAGCGCCTGGATCAAAGTTATTAATCATATCAATAACTTCCTGAAAGACTTTATCAATTACTTCTTCAATCTTTTCTTTAATTGCTTTAATTAATTTTTTGATTAATTCTTCTGCGGTTAGATCTTTAATACCATCATAACCTCTTTGAATTTTATCAGCTAGTGCTAACGCATCAGTTATGATACCATCAACTACTCCAATTAAATCAAAGAACGCATCTACTGATAAAAAGAATTTATCAAAGGCATCACAGAATCCACCTAAGATAGAAGTATTGAAATCATTCTTATAATATGCATCAAGGTTTCTTGCCAGTTTAGGCGCATCATTATCACTAATTAAATTAGCTGGTGTATAGTTATATTTTTGCATAAAGTCAGCAGTTTCGAGATTTGATATATCACCTCGTTGCCATCTATCAGATAAATCAGGATAACTATCAAGACTGCCTATTCGTTGTCGAAGTAAACCATTTAAATAACCGGTTGCGTCATATATCTTATTACCGTATTTGTTAACTGCTCTGCTTAACGGATTTGTTTCTGCGTCTTGAAGTATGCTATTCGCAATCTCCTGAGTCACAAGATCAATTTGTCCGAGAGTATATCTTCCTGCACCATCAATGGCTGGAATTTTATTAATTAATAAAGTATTCTGAGTTACTTGATCATTACCGTCTACGCATGCATCAACCATTATCTAAACCCTCTTCTTGTTAGAGATTTCGTCTGATCTTTCGCCGAATCATCTAATGCTGAAATATATCCACCAGAATATCCCATCGCAAAATAACCACGAGGAATAATCGATGTTGACTTCTTAGGTGGTTCAGGCATCTTGGCTAAAGTCATTCCCCATGCTCCTAAACCAAGTGGTAAGAAGTCGGCAATAATTGCGCCAAACGCATTCACAGGATCTAATACTTCAGCAATGAACGCTGGGCTATTACCTGTAGGATACGCCCAACCTGAAGTAAGTCCTGGTAAAGGAGCAACGATTGGAGCAGATACAGCAGGAGGTAATAATACAGGTAAAGTTGGTAATGATATACTTACAACTGGCGGACGATAAGCGCCATTATACGCAGCTCCTGTTGCCGTCATAAGTGGTGCACCCAAAGTAGTAAAGTCACCAGACGTTGCTACTACCGAAGTTGCATTAACTAATGGAGAAGTAACAATACTGCTTGAAGTAATTGCACCAGCGTTAACAACAGTCGTATTAAAGATTCCTATATGTGAAGTTGTTACCGAAGCAATTTGCATCGATGGTGTAGTTAAACTCCAACCTGGTGTTGGTATAGCAGTTCCTGTTAAAGGAGTAGGTGGTATTAAGCCACTTGCTAAACTGATTATATTTGAAGCTGTATTATGTATATCACCTGGAGTGGATAACTTAATTGCTTTCGTTGAGAATACATCGTAAGTATTTAACGCAGTTGCTTTAATATTTTTGGCAACAAAGTTTAATTGATTTCTTGCTTCAAATTGTATTTCCTTTTTCGCAAACAGAGTCATAATACCTGAGTTAGCTTCAACCTTAACTTCTGCTCCTCTTACATTAACTTGATCACTACCGTTAATATTTAATGAAGCACCTGAAGCAATTTCTGTATGACCATGTACAAGTAATTTATAATCACCTTCTATTTCTTCTGTCTTATTTCCTTTAACATAAACATGCGCGTTACCATTTACAGTAACTACACTATGTCCTGATGATTCGTGTTTTGTTCCGATATTAATTTCATAACGATCTGCAGCAGCTTTTTCAGAAACTGTACCTTTTGAATCTATTTGAATATATGCACCACTATCGTGATGAATCATAATTCTTTCTGCACCAGGAGAATCATCTAATTCAATACTATGTCTTCCTGATTTAATTACTCTATTAAATGGATATTTGGCTGCGTAAGCTGGAGGAGGTTCAGACCACGTTTCATCCATATCAGCAATCTTTTGATCATGTGTACGATTGGCTGCTTGTTGTAATAGATAAGTTTCATTTAATAATTCACCACGAGCTAATCTATCTGGTCCACCGCCTGCGTTAAAATCATTTGGATTATAACCTCTTGCTAATAGATCACCATTCTTTTCAGGAATAACACCTTCACCGTCTTTGGTTGGATCCGATACTGTATTATACATACCAGGTAATAAACCTAATATGATTGGATGTTGAGCCATCTTACCATCTAAGAACATTCCGTATACATAAGATCCTAATGATGGGGGTGGATTGTTTGGATCGTAATTACCTGCAGCACACATTGCCCACGGCAAATCGGTTGTCGCAATTTCTTCATTTGTTCCGTGCACGCCAAACGCGCGAACTCTTACTCGACCTTCGTGAGTTTCATCGTTATTACCTTCAACCATACCGATGAAGAAGAACGGATTACTTATTCCTGAACCATCAATCATATATCACCTTTCTGCCAACCATATTTTATTGCTTCCACCTGAGTCTTCAGAGTGTTTTGGTCCATCGAGTGGTCAACGGCAGCAATTAAATATTTGCCACTCAATCTTTCGTTTTGTTTATTCTCTAACGCAATGCTAGGTTCTTGTGTAATTAGATTAATTACATCGCCTGGTACTAAATCTATCCTACCTTCAATACCCAAAGAAACTGTTGAATTATTTAAATGGTAATTATAAGCAACTCTGTTTTGAATAATCTCAACCATGTTTTGTGGTGTACGAAGTACTTGGCCTGGTATTGAAGTAACTCCATCAGGTTGCCAATCACGGTACACAACAAATTGTTTTGCGTTTTTATTTGTATCCTTAAACGTTTCAGTAATAAACTTATCTGAATGTACTGCACCAACGTTTGATGTTCTTGGCTGTCCTGACATACCAATGTATTTCTTTTTTGCTTTTTGATAATCAAAGTTATAAGAAGTACGCGTATGATTCACGAAATCAATTTCCATTACCGTATTCTTATAAGCACCACTATCGAGGTCAGCTCCTGTATCAACATGATTTGAATTTTCAAAAGATACAACGTTTCTTACCATTATGTCAGCATACTGTGATGCATCTTGTTCTGAAAAGCTTAAATAGTAAAAGTCTTTAATCTTATTAGCATTTTTCATTGCTCTTTTTAATAACCATTCGTCAGTTACCCAATAGTAACCACCAAAAGTTTCAAAGAAACGAAACATGTTTGAAGGAGATTGGGTTCCTGCTTTTGATTTACTTGCCAAAAAGTTCATTGCTTGAACTGGAGTATAATCAGGAATGATCGTTCTCATCTGACCATCGGATTCTTCGATATAAAACGCTCTACCTTTATTTGAACTTAACTGTAAACTTTCAGAGTTATCAGGCATTTCACCTACTGACGTTGCCAGTGTCAATTCTTTACCTTGATTGAAATACTTTTTAAATAATTGCTTTGCAGCATGGGATCCTGATTTGTTTGTAAACGCAGTGATCACACTTTGTATTCCTGCCCTAAAAGTTGTTCTACTTACAAAATGTAATGTATAAAAATAGCCATCGCCTAGATCATTTTTAAATAGTCCATCAATTTTAACTATTTGACCTTTAATGTTTAATTCTGTTTGAAGATCATGTCCTTTAATTATTAATTCTAATTCTTCTTCTGCTCTTAATGGAAAATCATGTAACGTTCCAACTAGGTCTAATACCTTAAGCGTTCCAGAAAAAGAAGAGCTATAGATAGATTGCTTTAGATTAAATCCATATATCAAAGCGGTAATAGAAGCGTCTCTATTGTCCGCCGATTTAATCATAGCGCTTTCTATAGTACAATGAGAAGGATTAAAAGATTCAGACATTATTCAGTACTTACCGAGTTTTTGAATTCTCGTGATAGTTGAGCTAAGAACGAGTTATCGAATAAAAAGATTTCTTTTTTGTTATCATTGATTTGCTCTTCATATTCAAAGATACGATAAGGAACCCAATCTTCAGGAATGATTCTTTTAATGATTATCTTCTGTCCACGTTCTGTACGCATAATCACGCGATCTTCTTTGCGAAGATAAATTGTTCGGAAAGATTCCGGTGCTAAGATTAAATTATCGACTGCCATTTGTTATTTCCTAAACTGTTTTAATATAATATATAATGTTTTCATCAATAGATTCATCTTTTATCCAATCAAGAACATCTTCTCCAATCCTGCCAGACTGCGCCTGATATTTATCGACCATATAGTCGTTAAACGTTTGAGCATTCATTGGCCATTCGTAATAAGGATCTATGATATTGTTTGCCATGTACACTAACCAAATATAATCTACAGATCCATATAAAATAAAATTAGTTTTTTTATATCTGGCTTGAACGCCATGATAATTAACTCTCCAAGCTTCCATTTTCTTATAAGGTATTTTTGAACCTGATGGGATTATAGGATCACCATAAACATTTATTGCTATATCATTGTTTTCATATGGAACTATATGATCAAGTTTTTTTTTAATTAAAAAAGGTATCATACCTTAACCCAG
>MEHZ011322328.1_pt1 | contig 14110 bp, 15 predicted proteins | sample 897221 | NCBI WGS metagenome assembly MEHZ01 (sample SAMN05514161, study PRJNA337945) | marine metagenome | isolation source: marine surface water | place: Arctic Ocean | collected 2007-12-13
TTTGTCCTCGACGTCAACGGGTTCGAGTTTGTCGACCACCCGACCGGGGTTGCTGATTTCTTCGATCCTGAGGAGCTCGCATCGGTTTACTACCCTGAAATCCAGAAGCTGGTCGCCGAATGCAGCGGCGCGCGCCGGGTAGAAATTTTCGACCACACATTGCGCTCAGGCGATGCGGACACCAGGAAGGAAAAACTGGTGCGCGAGCCGGTGAAGTCTGCCCATAACGACTACACCGAGGTTTCCGGCCCCCGACGGGTCCGCGAGTTATTCTCCGATGAGGCCGACGATCTCCTGAAGCACCGCTTCTCGATCATCCAGGTCTGGCGGGCCATCCGCAATCCGATTCAGGCGGATCCGCTGACGATCTGTGATTCCCGCTCCGTCTCGACAGACGATTTTCTGACCGCCGAACGCCGCTACCCGCACCGTGTTGGCGAGACCTACCGCATGGCCTTCAACCCGAGCCACGAATGGTACTATTTCCCGCAGATGCGGCGGGATGAGGCTCTGGTGTTCAAGGTGTTCGATTCCGACACAACGATTTCCGGCCGGTTTACACCGCACACCTCGTTCACGGACCCGACAAGCCCACCGGACGCACCGGCCCGCGAGAGCATCGAGATGCGCGCGCTGGCCTTTTTCGACGACTAGACCTTCAGGGCCGCCGCAATAAATGCAGCGCTCGAACCAAGGTAATTCTCCGGACGCTCCAGCGCCCGCCAGTCAACCGGCGCGTCGGTGCGGGATTCAAGGACCGCGATCAGGTTCTGGCCTGAGCGGGATGTTTCCCCGCAGGCCTCCGTTACAAGGGTTTGTGCTTCAGCTTTAGGCATATACACAGCCAGCGCAAAGGACGCAGCCTCTGCCAGACACAGTCCGTTTGTTGCGTCGATATTGGCCAGCATCCGATCCGCATTCACGACAAGTCCCGAGGCCAACCGAACGCTGTGGGCGAGAGCCCCGCTGGCGGCCAGGATCATCCCCGGCAGGGTGAGCCATTCCAGGGACCAGGCCGCACCACTGCGTTCGCCCTCATGGAGTAACGCCTGGTGGATACCCGCTAGGGCATTTGCGTTGTAGCGCGCCAGGGTCACCAATACTTCGCTGCCTACCGGATTAGACTTTTGCGGCAGGGTCGACGACCCGCCTTTCCCTAATTCACCGGTTTCCCGGAGCTCGCCAACTTCGCTTTGGGCGAGCAATCCGATATCGAGCCCCATCTTGCCCAACGCACCTGTTGTCAAAGAGAGCCAGGACGCGAATTCCGCAATTCCGTCTCGCTGGTTCTGCCAGGGCATATTTGTCACGCCCAGGCCCAGCAGCTCCGCCATTTTCTCTCGGACAGCCTGTCCGTAGACGCCAAGCGGTGCGAGCGTTCCCGCTGCCCCCCCGAGCTGAACCACCAACAGGCGGGAACGTAATTCGTTCAAACGCGCGCAATTTCGCAGCAACGGCTCTCGCCAATTGACCACTTTCAACCCGAAGGTCGTGGGGGCGGCTTGCTGCATTCGAGTGCGCGCCAGCATGACCGTATCCCGATGCGCGCGGGCCTGATCTCCCAATGACGCAATGATATGTCCGAGCTGTGCTTCGAAATCGTCAAGAACATCGCGCAGCACCAGCGCCAGGGCGGTATCGATAATATCCTGCGAGGTTCCGCCGAAATGCACATACCCGGCCGCATCACCTCCGACTTTATTACGCAATTGAGCCACCAGGGCCGGCACCGGGACCCCGGCAAATTCCGTACCGGCTCCAATAGCCGTCAGGTCCGGGACAAAATCTTTCAAAGCTGCGTATATGGTTTCGGCGGCATCGGCTGGGATGACCCCGCACGCCCCCTGGGCCTTTGCCAAAGCGCACTCGACGGCAACCATTTCGGCTATCCGACGTTCTTCCGAAAGCAGGTTTCGACAGTCGGCTGTCGAAAACAAATCGCCATGGGACAGTGCGGAAAACGGGTCGCTCGTCATCTAAACATCGAAGAACACGGTTTCGCGTTCGCCCTGCATGTGAATATCAAATCGGTAAACACGGCCCGGAAGCTCCACATCGCGACGGGCGATCAAGGTTTCCCGACGATCCTCAGGCACGGAGGACAGCAGCCGGTCCGCCACGTTCGCTTCTCCCTCATCCGAGAAATATATTCTCGTATAGGCGTGCAGCAGCAATCCGCGCATCAGCACCACAACATTGAGGTGCGGCGCCTGGGCGCCATCGACACTTCCCGGCTTGATGGTGTCGAACACAAACCGGTTGTCCGGCGTTGTGCCTGTTCCGACCCGGCCGAACCCCTTGAAATTCGGGTCCAGGAGATTGTCCTGACGGTCATCGGCAGGATGATTGTATCGCCCATGGGTGTTGGCCTGCCAAATTTCGATCAGCGCATCGGGCACAAGCTCTCCCGCGCCGTCATACACATGGCCAACAATGCGGATACGCTGACCCTCGGTCGAATCCTCTACCATGTCGCCATCCGCGATACTCGCGAACGAATAATTGTACTGCTCAGGCACCAGTCCATACGCAAAAAACGGCCCTACAGTTTGGGAGGGAGTTTGCCCACGCTTCATGGCTCAATCCTCCATCGGCGAGGCTGAGGGTCCGCGCAACACGATGTCAAAATTATACCCGAGCGCAAATTCCGGTTCGGTCAGCTTAAGGTCAAACCTGGCGACCATGCGGTCACGCGCGGCTTCGGGAACGCCATTGAAAATCGGGTCGAAGGCGAAAAGCGGATCCCCGGGAAAATACATCTGGGTCACCAGGCGGGACACAAAACTCGCCCCAAACAGTGACAAGTGAATATGGTTCGGGCGCCATGCGTTATGATGGTTTCGCCACGGATACGCCCCGGGCTTGATGGTCCGAAACTCATAGCGGCCGTTCGCATCCGTCACGCAGCGTCCGGCACCCAAAAAGTTCGGATCCAGCGGCGCGTCATGCTGATCGACGTCGTGCACGTAGCGTCCCGCGGAATTTGCCTGCCATATTTCGACCAGTGTATTGGCAACCGGCCGGTCATCTTCATCAACGACCCGCCCCGCCACGATAATACGTTCGCCGAGAGGCTCCCCGTTCACCCGCGAGTTTTTCGTCAGATCGCCGTCAAATTCACCAAGGGAGTCGTGGCCATAGACCGGGCCCGTCAGCTCGGACAGAGATTCCGGAATCGGGAGCAACGGCCGGGTCGGAGCGCGCAGCATGGTCGACTTGTAGCCGTCATCAATAAAGGCCGGCTGACTGGTCCAGTCGCGGTTCGAATTCATTGTTCGTCTCCCTCCTGATAAGGCAGTCCCACATAATTTTCAGCCATCGCCGTCATCCCCGCCTTTGAGGATGTGAGATAATCGAGTTCAGCTTGCTGCATCTTGGCGTCGAATACACCCTGATCGGGAAATTTGTGCATCAGCGTGGTCATCCACCAGGAAAATCGTTCGGCCTTCCAGACCCGAGACAATGCAGTCTTCGAATAATTCTTCAAACCAGTTTCATCATCCTTCTGATACTGGGCGATCAGAGCACGCGAGAGATAGTAGACATCCGAGGCGGCCAGGTTCAGTCCCTTTGCACCGGTGGGCGGCACGATATGCGCCGCATCTCCGGCCAGGAACATCCGACCATGGGTCATCGGCTCGGCAACGAAACTGCGTAAAGGCGCAATCGACTTCTCGATCGATGGCCCGGTTACCAGAGTCGCGGCAGCCGCTTCGGGCAGACGGGTTTTGAGTTCGTCCCAGAACCGATCGTCGGACCATTCATCGAGGTTTTCATCCAGCGCACACTGGACGTAATACCGGCTCAGGGTCGGAGAACGCATCGAGCACAGCGCAAATCCTCGAGCATGGTTCGCATAAATCAGCTCCTCATCCACCGGCCGGGTTCGCGACAAGACCCCCAACCAGCCAAAGGGATAGACCCGCTCATAGGTTTTAAGAACATTCTTGGGCATGGACTGACGTCCGACACCATGGAAGCCGTCACACGCCGCGATAAAATCGCAATCCAGTCTCGTTTCCAGACCGCTTTTCACAAAAGTCAGATAAGGCGCGTCGGTTTCAATGTCGTGAGGGGTAACATCTGTTGCCTCGTCGATCACAAGCCCGCCCATATCGTCGCGGGCATTGTAGAGATCGCGGGTTACTTCGGTCTGGCCATAGACCATGACCGTCTTGCCGCCGGTCAGGCCTTTCAAATCGATCCGTTCGGTGCGGCCGCCAAAGGCGAGATGAAAGCCGTCATGGATCAGACCTTCCCGATCCATACGTTCGCCGACCTGCGCATCGCGCAGCATCTCAACCAACCCCTGCTCCAGCACGCCGGCGCGAATTCGCCCCAGCACGTAGTCACGCGACTGGCGCTCGAGCACAACGTTTTCGATGCCCTGGAGGTGCAGAATTTGGCTTAATAGCAGACCCGACGGACCGCCGCCGATAATGCCGACCTGGGTCTTCATTCAGACAGCTTTCCCGCTTCTCCAAGATCGAGGCCCATCTCCGTATAAGTTCGCTTCGCCACCGCAATCGCGGCATTCGCAGCGGGTACCCCGGCATAGATCGCCGCCATCAACAGCACTTCCTTGATGTCGTCGAGGCTCGCCCCGGTATTGGCCGTGGCACGAATGTGCATGGCCAGTTCATCATGATGCCCCAATGCAGTCATGAACGCGACAACGAGCAAGCTCCGCTCGCGTTTGCTCAGACCTTCACGGGTCCAGACGCTGCCCCAGGCGGATTCGGTAATCAGCTTTTGGTAGTCTTCATCAAAGGCAGTCTTGTTCGCCTCGGTGCGGTCCACATGAGCCTCACCCAACACCGACCGGCGGGTTTCCATCCCCCGCGCGTGCTTGTCATCACCCAAAACCGTTCTCCGATATAAATGCCGCGATGGCATTGGCAAGTATCGCGGGCTGCTCAACGCAAGGCAGGTGGCCTGATCGTGAAATTTCCTGATAGGTCGCGCCCGGAATCATGTTGGCCAATTCGCGCACGACTTCCGGGGGTGTTGCCCCGTCTTCATCACCGCAAATACACAGTACCGGAAGATCGAGCGTGCCCACCGTTTCACGCATATCCGCGTCGCGCAGCGCAGCGCAAGTGCCGACATATCCCTCGACGGGTGTGCGGGTCAGAAGGTTGCGCCACAGGCGAAGTTCGGCGGGTAAACTCGCACGAAATCCGCTCGAAAACCAACGCTCCATGATGCTATCAGCGATGGCAGACAATCCGTTTGCGCGGATCTCATCGATCCGCTCATCCCAGGCTTCTTCCGTGCCAATCTTGGCGGCCGTGTCACACAAAACCAGCCCTTTTACGCGCGCGGGACTTTTCAAGGCCACGCCCTGGGCGATCATGCCGCCCACTGACACGCCAACGATGATTGCGTTGTCGATGTTGAGGTGCTCCAGCAACGCATCTAGATCATTCACATGATCATCGAGGGAATACGGCGCGTCGGGCGCATCGGACATGCCGTGGCCCCGTTTGTCATAGCGCACCACCCGCATGGTCTGACTGAACACCCGCGCGATATCGAGCCAGATGCGCAAATCCGTCCCCAGCGAGTTGACGAAGATCAACGTGCTCGGTGCTTCCCGACGACCATCCTCGCAATACCGAAGCACAACACCGGAGCGATCCCAACCCTGCACATGCATCACGTTTCTCCTCGTATGACGGTCACCTCACAAGGCGACCCACAAGCGGTTCTCACAATGTCGCACACGCATTCCGACCTGTCAGCGAGGAAGAGCGCTTCTGCGGCCAAAGAATGACTGATCCAAACATGACCTCGGTCGCCGTGCTCACGCCTTGATCACAATACAGTTAGCTAGGGGTGTGATCGGTACGCAGCAGCCCCAGAGAATGGTATTCCGGTCACCATTATTGATCGTAAACCGGGATGCCAACCAATGCGGCATTCACTCAAAGTAGCAGCTCTCTCCACCCTCGCTATGGCCGTAGCACTTTCGCCCTCAGCAGCCGACGGTATCGTCGCCAAGGTCGTGAACTCGCCACTGAACTCGGCCGGTCTGGTCAAGGAAGGCTACACGGCGCTGAACGTCTACCTGCAGAAGCCCGAAGCCGAGGGAAACGAATTGTTCAACCCGGAGATACCGGGTTTTGGCATTCCCGCCGGCAGTCATATCGAAGTGGAGATGGGTGGTGATTTCGCCCGCGCCCCGGCTGTGGCCATGGACACAGGCGCGGTTCATATGGTTTCGGGAACGCCCCAACATGGTTTGTCCTCCAAGGGATTAGGCTATCAATCGGTCGAAGGCGAAAACCCCAATATCTTTGTCGTTTCGGCAATCTCGCCGGAGGGTCTGCCCGCCGAGAAACTATTGCCACGGGCAACGGTCGAGAAACTCGACCGTTGCCCAATATCGGCCTCAAAGTGTTTCATATCGGGCTGAGCACCATCGCCTTCGCAAACCGTGGGGCGCGCGGCAGCGTTGCGGTTCGTGTTGTTGATGGAAACGGAAAAGTGCTGGCCAGCGGACAGGCCGAGGTTGATTTCTGGGACACGCCACGCCCCCAAATTCACCCGAACAATTTTCTCCACGGAGGCCGCACCCACAACTGGCAGAGCATCTTCTCCGGGGAAACCGTCGGTCAGGCCACCGGAACGATCCCCCTGACCTTTATGCTGTTTGAAAAGCCAACTGGCACCGCAGAGCAGATACGCAATTCCCGTGCAGGGATTCCTGGCGCGGGGGTGCTGTCATCCCGCCAGCTCGCGGAAATGAAGTTTGAGCTGCCCGCCGCGATCGCGCGCTACGACAGCGGCCTGATAGTGCGAGATACCAATGGCGACAACGCGCTCGACCCGCGCGTCGATCAGATCATCGGCGGTGTTGCGACCGATGTTCCTGACGGGGAAAGTGACTTCGAAGTGCGCTCGCTGGTGCAGTTCGACAAGTCCTTGCTGTCGTAGCCCACCGGCGTTTTTTCCGAACGGGCCGGTGAACGCATTGGCGGTGCCATCATGCAGGTTCACTTCAAGACCGGCATGACAAAGGGCAAATACCGGCCGACCTTCGCCCTGCTCGAGGATCCGACGGACCTGTCGAGTGGTGATGGCACCGCCTATAGGTACACAATTTCAGCGCAGCAACCGCGCTGAGCGTTATTCCCAGCGGCCGGCAATCAGCACGAAGGCGACTTTCGCAGGCTTCCCGGACTTGTTGCTCCACGCGTGGTTGGTTCCGCGCTGGATCAGCACATCACCCTGGCGCAGAACGGTTTCCTCGTTCTCCATGATGGCCGTAATTTCACCATCGATGACGATCGCGTAGTCCACGCTTTCCGTCGTGTGCATACCCGGATGCTTGCCAACATCGGGACGCCCGGCATCCTCGAACAACTTGCCGAACATGCCTTCAAACTGGCGCGCCATTTCTTCCGGGTCCTCCGGGTCTGGCGGGTAATCGACAATCCGCAGCACCGTCCCACCATCCGGCGGCATCACCCCTTCATGGGTCTCGATAGCGTCGAGCGCGCCGACAACCGAAGGCGCGGCACCGGTAACCCAGAGGTTGTTGACCACATAACCCGGTCGCGCATCGGCCGTGCGGATCGCCGGCGTCGGTCCATCTTCGGCAATATAGGAATTGCCGTCGGCATCGATCGCGGTAACGACCCGACGGGTGATTTCATAGATCTGTGACATGCTTATTTCCCCCTATTTCATTTATTACCAAACGCTATTCTACACGCTCGGCCAGCTTCTCTTCTGCTATTCTAGCGTTCGGAGCGCATGCTCCTAAAACACTCTAAAGCTAGACCTGTGCGAGGGCGCGATCGAGATCCTCGATCAGGTCCTTCGGATCTTCCAACCCAACAGAAATCCGCACCACACCATCACTGATTCCCAGCTCTGCTCGCTCCTCGGGCGCAAGACGGGAATGGGTCGTCGTCGACGGGTGGCAGGCGAGGCTTTTAGCATCACCGAGATTGTTGGAGATATCAACCAGGTCCAGCTGATCCAGAAGTGTGAAGGCGCCAGACTTGCCACCCTCGACCTCAACCGTCACCAGGGTGCCAGGCCCCGACATTTGCCGTTCCGCGAGTTCACGCTGCGGAAAACTCTGCAAACCAGGATGACGGACCTGAAGCACTTTCGTGTGGGATTCAAGGAACCCGGCGATTTCCAGTGATCCCTGAGACTGATGGGCAACCCGCAGCGACAGAGTTTCGAGCGACTTGGCCATGACCCAGGCGTTGAACGGGCTCAGGGAAGGGCCGGTATGACGGTAGAAAGGGATAAAATGCTCGGTCATGAACTCTTCGGTGGCGAGCACCGCCCCGCCAAGGCAGCGACCGTGGCCATCGATATGCTTCGTTGCCGAATAGACGACAATGTCGGCCCCCAGCTCCAAAGGTTTCTGATACAGCGGCGTTGCAAAGACGTTGTCGACAACCATCAGCGCACCGGCGGCATGGGTCATCTCGGCGACGGCAGCAATATCCACCAGATCGAGCATCGGGTTCGACGGACTTTCAAGAAATACCGCTTTGGTCGGCTGGCTGAGCGCGGCTTCCCATTCGTCGAGATTTGTCCCGTCAACAAACACTGTCTCAATTCCCCAACGGGGTAAAATCTGATCGAGAATAAAGTGACACGAGCCGAACAACGCCCGGGACGCGACAACACGCTCACCGGCGCGAACATGACACGCAATCGACGCGAACACCGCGGCCATCCCCGTCGCCGTGGCGCGGCACATCTCAGCGCCTTCGAGCACAGCGAGACGCTCTTCGAACACGCTGACCGTGGGATTGCCGTAACGGCTGTAGATGTAGGAATCGTTCTCGCCCTTGAACGCGGCTTCCGCCTGCGCGGCGTCATCGAATACAAACCCGGAATTCAGATACAGCGCCTCGCTGGTTTCATTGAATTGAGAGCGTGACAATCCTGCACGCACGAGCTTGGTCTGCGGCCGCAGACCATCCATCTTCTGACTCATCTTGATATCCTGTGTTCCGGCTTAAGCCGATTTCCAATTTGGATGCATATCGGGGAGGCACACGGCCTGGCCGACGGTCCGAATTCCGTCTTCGACAACCATGACCGGGTCGCCATAGAGGACATAGCCCTCCGCCAGCACCTCACTGATGCGCGCGCAGAACGCTGCATCATCTGGTCCGGTCAGAAAACGGTACAGCTTTTTTGGAATTTCGCTCATTTTTTAACCCATATCGCGATCGGGATGTTGGGTATATGCCCCTGCTCTCTTCATTTCCAGTTCCCCGAAGGGCATAAGCAGACGCAATGATGTTTCTCTGGATCCCACTGACCGTCGCCGCCGCGTTCTTGCAGAACGTGCGTTCGGCGTTGCAAAAGCACCTGAAAGGTCAGCTTGGCACCACCGGCGCGACCTTTGTGCGCTTCGGTTATGGATTCCCTGTGGCCATCGCCTATCTGGCCGGGCTCGTGTTTCTGTTCGACTTCGAACTTCCCGAGCCCAACACAACGTTCTTCTCGTTTGTCGCAGTCGGTGGTTTCGCCCAGATCACCGCGACGGCGCTGCTCGTCACCCTGTTCGATGCCCGCAATTTTGCCGTCGGCACGACCTATTCGAAAACCGAAACTGTACAGGCTGCTATTTTCGCGCTGGTGTTCCTCGGCGAAGGTATTTCCCTCACCGCGACCCTCGGCATCCTGGTGAGCCTCGTTGGTGTGATCACTATTTCTGCTGCCAAGGGTCCCGCAGGTCTGGCGAGCATCGCTAAGAGCTGGACCAACCGTGCTGCCCTCACCGGCCTTGCCTCCGGTGCGTTCTTTGGCATCGCCGCCATATCCGTACGCGGGGGATCGCTTTCTCTGGGGGGCGACGGCTTCCTGGTTCAGGCCGGCTTCACCCTGGCGGTCATGCTGATTTTTCAGACCATCATCATGGCGACGTTCATGGCGATCCGAAACGCTTCGGAATTGCGTGACGTCCTGAAAGCCTGGCGGTTAGCCATGTGGGTCGGTGCCAGCGGTGCCATCGCATCGATCGGCTGGTTTACGGCCATGACGATCCAGAATGCCGCGCTGGTTCGCGCGCTGGGACAAGTCGAGCTGATTTTCACAATCGCCGCATCGGTGCTTATTTTTCGTGAGAAGATCGCACGGGGGGAACTACTCGGCATCCTCTTGGTGGTTGGCGGTATCCTGATATTATTGCTGCTCTAACGCAGTTGGGGAGAGAGTTCATGAAGGCAGTTCAGATTCAAAGTTACGGCGGCCCCGAAGTCGTCGAAATCGTGGATATCCCAAAACCGGAGCCGACCGCGGACCAGGTGCTTGTGCGCGCTCATTCCCTTGGGGTCGGTTATCCCGATGTCCTGCTGCGGACCGGCATCTACAAGTGGAAGCCGGCCTTGCCGACCATCCTCGGCAATGAGATGACCGGCCATATCGAAGCTGTCGGCGCCAATGTCACGGGGCTCAAGGAAGGCCAGCCGGTTCTCGTATTCGGCACCGGCGGCGGACGCTATGCGGAATACAATGCCGTTGATCCCACCCTGGTGACGCCGCTTCCTGAATCTGTCGATCTGGAAGCCGCCACCACCATCCCAAACTATCTCGTCGCCTGGGCCGCCCTGCACGGGGTCGCCCATTCCGGGCGCGCCAAGACAATCTATGTGAACGGTGCCGCAGGCGGCACGGGCACCGCGATCCTCGACCTTTGCCGCAGCGAAGGTATTCAGACCATCGCGGGGGCAAGTTCGGACGAAAAATGCGAGTTCGCAGCGACCCTCGGCACACTGGGCACCGTGAACTATTCCCGTGAAGTGATCGCTGAGAAAGTCCTCGCCATTACCGGCGGGCGCGGCGTCGACATCAGTTTTGACCAGCTTGGCGGCGACGAACTCGTCAGCTCTCTGGACATGCTCGCGCCGCTTGGCCTTGTGGTTTTATACAACGCACTCAAGGGCGCGCCGAGTGACGATCTCTTTGCTGCGTTGCGCGAACGCCGTGGCCACAGCCTTGGCGTGCAATGCTTCTCGTTGCATTCCTATGACAATGATCTCGATGAACGCGCGCGGATCTTTGACGCCATCGTCGAGCGGTTCGCCTCGGGCGCACTCAACCCACCGATCTACGACTGCATTCCGATGTCCGAAGCCCGGCGTGCGCATGAATTGATCGATGACCGAAAAATTCTCGGAAAAATGATCCTCAAGCCCTAACGCGTTCAGCGGGGAAACGAACGAAAATTGTCGTGCCGACGCCCGGGGTACTTTCGATATCCACCTTCGCATCATGTAGCTCGACCATGGATTTTACGAGCGATAGGCCCAGCCCGGTTCCTTCGCAATTCCGATCCATTCCGGAATCGACTTGTACAAAGGGCTGCATGATCGAATCCAGGAACTTGGGGGCGATCCCGATCACCGTATCCGCCACGCTGATGCGACAATCTCCGGCATCATCAACCAAGGCCTCGAGCCGCCCCACCATCTTGGTCACAGCCGAGGCTGGCATGCCCATCTTCCGGCCGGCGGCGGAAAATCCGTTGCACTCCGCAACCCGTGTGAAGACTGTCATCGCCTGAAACTTGTTCATTGCCCGTCATTCCTGCGGGGAAGACACCCGATCAGGTGAAGAGCTTTTCTCGCGCAACCTTTGCGGCGTCTTCCATGGTCATGAACTCTGCACCGTCGGCAATCAGCTTGTCGACGAACTTCTCGAACGCGAACATGCGGAAGCCGCGGCCGATCACATAGGGATGCATGGTGTAGGTCACGATGCCCCAGTCTTCGTTGGCCTTCATATAGACGAACTCGTCGTGCCAGCTCTCCATCACCTCGCGGGCCGGACGCAGGCCAGGCATGAGGAAGCCGGGAGTACGCAGATATTCGAAATGCGGGTGGTCATCCAGGGTCCAGCTGATCGGCATCTCCACGAGCGAGGTATCCGCGCCGTACTGGATCGGCTCTCCGAGCTTCACCGTATCCTTGCGCCGCGCCTTCATCGGGATGTAGTCGCCGGCCATCAGGCTGCTGTCATAGTCAAAGCCCTGCGCCTCGAGCAAATCCAGCGTGTTCTCGCTGAGGTCCCATGATGGCGATCTGTAACCGCGGGCCTTATGACCCGTCAGCTCCTTGATCGCCTGATTGGCACGGATCATGTCCTCTTCTTCTTCGTCCCGGCTTTGTTCGGCCGGCGGCACATGAGCCCAGCTGTGATGGGCGATCTCGTGACCGCCCTCCACCACGCGCTCGACATCGGCGCGATGGCTCTCGATGGTGAACCCCGGAACGAACCAGGTCATGGGTATGCCCCGTGACTTCGCCAGATCAAGAATACGGCGGGCACCGGTCAGGCCAAATTCACCGCGCGACAGCATGGTCGGCGTGGTCAGGCCGCGAGCGATGAACCCGCTTTCGGTGTCAAAATCAAACGTCAGGCAGACGATATGGCGTGGCATAAATCTTCTCCTCAATGCGTTCCATCTGGTTAGCGCATATCGGCCCAAGAGTGTAGTAAGACGATCAGAAAAACGTAGGGGGACATCATGGCGACCAAACAGCTCGGAATTATTCTCAACGGCGCGACAGGCCGTATCTGCCGCACGCAACACATGCGCGGCGGACTGGTGCCCATTCGTGACGAGGGCGGACTGACCGTGGGTGACGACCAGATCGTCCCCCGCATGTTGCTGACCGGGCGCAACGAGGATCGCCTAGCCGAGCTCGCCCGCGAACACGGAATTGAGGAATGGACCACAGATCTCGACGCGGCCCTGGCCGATCCGGATTTCCCGGTATTTTTTGATGCCGCAGCCACCCATCTGCGTCTTGATACCTTGAACAAGGCCATCGACGCCGGGAAGCACATCTACACCGAGAAGCCGATCGCCCCGACCGTGGCCGAAGGCATCGAACTCATGAAACGCGCCGACGCCAAGGGGCTCAAGCATGGCGCGGTCGAGGACAAACTTTTCCTGCCCGGTTTCCGCAAACTTTCCCACCTGATGGAAAGCGGATTCTTTGGCCGGGTTGTCAGTTTCAAACTGGAATTCGGCTGGTGGGTTTTCGACGGAATCGAGGCCGAATCACAACGTCCGAGCTGGAACTACAAGAAATCCGGCGGCGGCGGGCTGCTCTCCGACATGCACCCCCACTGGCGCTATGTGATCGAAGGCATTCTGGGTCAGATCAACCATGTGTCCTGCGCCGCCTGGACCGCCCAGCCCGATCGCATCGATGAAGACGGCAACCGCTACAAAGTCGATGTTGAGGACGCCACGGCGACCCTGCTTGAAATGGACAGTGGCGCGCGCGGCTCGATCATCAGCTCCTGGGCAACCCGGGTGCGCGGCGATGATCTGGTGACTTTCCAGATCGACGGGACCGAAGGATCAGCCGTTGCCGGTTTGCGCAAATGCTGGACCCAGTCCGCCACTGATACGCCCCGCATCGAGGGTTTCAACATGGGTGCCGGGCCCGAGACTATGGATTTCTACACTGACTATGATTCCCAGTGGAAAGAGGTTCCCGACACCGTCGCGTACAAGAACCCGTACCGGTTTGGCTGGGAGGGCTTCATTCCCCATGTGGTCGCCGATACGCCGTTCCACCAAACCCTCGCCGCGGGCATTCGCGATGTGCAGCTCGCAGAAGCCTGCGATCGCAGTTCGGCCGAAAAGGCCTGGGTCGATATGGCCCCGGTGACCTAGGCGACGACTGGATTGCCACGTTGGCCTGACGGCCGCCTCACAATGACGGGTACAGGGGCGGGCGTTATCGCGGCCGTCTCGCACCATGACGGGAATGGCCCACCCCACCGTCATCGCGAGCCCCGCAGGGGCGCGGCGATCCAGTGTCGGGGCAAGTCTGGTCATGACGGGCGGCAACGCGATCCCTATACTACGTCAAACTCACCAATCCGGAGCCGCCTTATGGCCACTCTTCCGATCCTCGACCTTGGCAGCGACCCTTATGAGCGTGGTCTCACCCACGGCCGCGCCCTCACGCAGCAGATATCAGAGAATATCGACACCTATCTCGCGCGTTTCGCGGCCGGGGGCCTGAACGCCGAGACAGCACGGGCCGAGGGCGTCAAATGGATCGATGTCATGGGCTGCCAGAACGCCGATTACGCCGAGGAAATG
>MEHZ011632866.1_pt1 | contig 14101 bp, 22 predicted proteins | sample 897221 | NCBI WGS metagenome assembly MEHZ01 (sample SAMN05514161, study PRJNA337945) | marine metagenome | isolation source: marine surface water | place: Arctic Ocean | collected 2007-12-13
CATTGCTCTTAATGAGCAACAAAAAACAAAGTTGGCTGAAGTAGACAATGAGAAAAGGATTCTTATGGGTGCAGCCTTAATCCCTAACAAGAATATCTATCGTTCAGATGGAGAGGAAGAGTATTACATCTACTTCTCTAGTGATACGGTTAGACAGGCTTCTGAATTATTCCTAATGAATGGGAATCAGAATGAATCTACCTTAGAACACGAGGCTAAGTTAAATGGTCTTAGTGTAGTTGAGAGTTGGATTATAGAAGACGAAGTCCACGACAAAAGCAGGAAATACGATTTAAATATGCCTGTAGGTACTTGGATGGTTTCTATGAAGGTAAATAATGATAAGGTTTGGAATGATTATGTCAAAACAGGTAAAGTTAAAGGCTTTAGTATTGAAGGCTACTTCACCGATAAGTTAGAGATGACTAAGGAGTCAAATTCAATGCAAGAAAGTGAAGCTACTGAGATATTATTCGAAATACAAGACTTCCTAAGTTCTAAGAGATATAAACTAGAGTCTTACAGCGACTATCCTACTTCAGTCTCTAACAATGCCAAAAAAGCAGTAGAATACGCAGATGAAAACGGATGGGGTTCTTGTGGGACTGCTGTAGGCAAACGTAGAGCCTCTCAGTTAGCCTCTAGAGACAGTTTAAGCGTCTCTACGATAAAAAGGATGTACAGCTTTCTTTCTAGGCATTTAAGCGACCTAGACGCCTCTAAAAGCTATTCTGATGGGTGTGGTAAGCTTATGTACGATGCTTGGGGAGGTAAGTCAGCTTTATCTTGGAGTAAATCTAAACTTAAATCAATAGGAGAGATAGAATGAAAAAAGAACCTACACTTAGCAGAAGTTCCCCTAAAAGTAGTAAAAGAGGATGTCTTTGTAAAAACGGAAGAACCTACTCAACTGAATGTTGCGATGGAAGTCTAGCGGCTCAGGGCATTGGTAATATAACTAAAGCATCTATTACTAGATACTATACTGTGACTAATTGCAATGGAGGAACTAAGCACATCCATACACACGATTTAGATTTAACTGTTGGTAATGTTTACCATCTAACTTTTGTTCACCATAACCATACAGATTGCTATACAATAACAGCAACTCGTGCATCGGGGCATTTCGAGATAACTTCAGCAACAGCATACAATAACTGTGTGGCTTGTGAAGCTGCAAATCCTTAATACTGAAAATCTAACACCTAATAACAATATTGTTACTTTATTATAAATAAAAATAAAATGGAGGGTATAAAAGCAACTACAATTTTGAATGACATTTTACAGAAGTTGTCTTTACTCACTAATGCAGAAGAACTTTCAGAAGACGTACTAGAACAAGAGGTACAAGAAGAGGTTATAGAAGCTGCTAGTGATGAGGCATCTACTGAAGAAGTAAAAGAAGAATCTACTGAACTTGAGGAAGCTGTTGAAGCACTTGAGCCTGTAGAAGAAGAAACACAACTTATGGATGGTTATGTTACAGATGAAGAGTTTGCATCTTCTATATCGGCTCTAAGAGCTGAATTAGATGCTTTAAAAGGTATGCTTGATGGAGAGTTATCTCTATACAAGTCTCAAAAGGAAGAATTATCTAAGGAATTAGAAAAACTTTCTGCTGAACCTGCTGCTGAACCTATTAAGCATAGTCCTGAGAATGAATTAGAGTCTAAAGCTAATTTTAGCAGACCTAATGGCAATAGAGCTATCGGAACAATGGATAGAGTTATGGCAAGATTAAATAATAAATAAGAATTAAAATAAACAAAAAGAAAGATGAGTACAACAATCACAACAAGTAATGACGTATTAAGAGCAAGGTCTTCTCAAGTACTTTTGACTGACTCTGCTAGCATATACGCAAATCAAGCCGGTGAAGAAATTAACATTGCAACTGATGCAAAAGTTATCACTCTTCCTGCAATCGATGCTAATAACATCGGGATGGAATTGACTATCCGTAACACCGGAGCTGATGCAAACAACATTGTAACAATTTCACCTGCTGCTGCTGATAGCATTAGCGGTTCAATCGCTCTTGCTGCTTCTGTATTTAGCGCAAGTGGTGTTGCAAACAAAGACCTAGTAAATACTAAGGCTACTGCAATCTCAGGAGACTTTGTAACGCTTAAAGCTGTTTCTGTAAACAAATGGTTTATCACAGCAGGTATCGGAATTTGGGCATCTGAAGCATAATAATTAATAATAAAAAATAAACAAAATGGCTACAACTACTTCAATAACAACTACTTACGCAGGTGAATTTGCAGGAAAATATGTTTCTGCTGCACTTTTAAGTGGTTCAACTTTGGCTAACGATATTATTACCGTTAAGCCTAATGTAAAATTCAAGGAAGTGATGAAAAAAGTATCTAGTGATGACATCGTAAAAGATGCCACTTGTGACTTTGATTCAACTTCAACTCTTACACTAAGTGAAAGAATTCTTCAGCCTGAAGAGTTTCAAGTAAACTTACAACTTTGTAAGAAAGACTTCGTATCTGACTGGGAAGCAATTTCTATGGGATATTCAGCTTTTTCTGACCTACCTTCTAGCTTTAGTGACTTTTTAATCGGTCACGTTGCAGGTAAAGTTGCACAAAAAATAGAAACAAACATTTGGCAAGGTGTTAATGCAACAGCAGGTCAATTCGATGGCTTCGAAGTTACTCTAGGAGCTGATGGAGATGTTGTTGATGTTGCTGCTGTCGGTGGTGGCGTAACTGCTGCAAACGTAGTTGCTCAAATGGGAGCTACAATAGATGCTATTCCAAGTTCTGTTTACGGAGCTGAAGATTTAACTGTCTATGTTTCTCCTAATGTATATAGAGCTTATGTAAGAGCTTTAGGTGGATTCGCTACTAACATTGGCGGAGCAGGTACAGACGACAAAGGAACACAATGGTTTAACGGAGGTGGACTTACTTTTGATGGAATTACTGTTGCACTAGCGCAAGGTATGAGTGCCAACAAAATGGTTGCTGCTGAAAAGTCTAACTTGTTCTTTGGAACTGGATTGATTTCAGACCAAAACGAAGTAAAAGTTATCGATATGGCTGAGATTGATGGAAGTCAAAATGTGAGAGTTGTAATGAGATTTACAGCAGGAATTCAGCACGCTATTGGTTCAGACGTTGTTCTTTACTCGTAATAAATAAACTAATTAATCAAAGAGGGTAGGTAAGCCAAGAGCCTACTTACCCTTTTTTAATACCAAAAAACTATGGCTTGCGATTTAACAGGAGGAAGATTAAGACCTTGTAAAGACGTTGTTGGTGGAATAAGACAGATTCATTTTGTAAATTATGGAGATTTAGGTACTGTAACAGTAGCTGATGACCAAATTACAGATGCTTCCGGAACTTTCACATATTACACTTACGATGTCAAAGGGAATTCTTCTCTAGAAACAAACATTACCTCGTCTATTGACAACGGTACAACTTACTTTGAGCAGGTAGTGAATTTAACATTCCCTAAACTAACAAAGGAAGACAACAAAGAATTGAAACTAATGGCTTACGGAAGACCTCACGTTTTCGTTGAAACTTATAACGGAGATGTAATGTGCGTAGGACTAGAGAATGGAGCTGACGTTACCGCAGGTACAGCAGTTACAGGAGCAGCAATGGGAGACCTTAACGGTTATACATTGACTCTAACAGCTAATGAAATAGCTATGCCAAACTTCGTCCTTGCTCCAACAAATGCTAATCCATTTGCAGGATTGCCTAGCGCTACAGAAACAGCAGGTACTCAAAGAGACCCGGGTTAATATTCAGTTACTTAAATGAAGAGAGAGGGCAATTCGCCCTCTTTTTTTTGCTTATATCTGAAACACTTTAGTGTCTTTTTGTTACTTTAGTATGGAGATTTTAACAACATCAACAGCTAATCAAGCGATAAGGATAATACCTCGTGCCGATGCAACTAATCCAACTTTATCTTTAACAGATAAGTCTACTAGGAAAACAATAGCTGTAACTGTTACTAAAACAACAGACGAAGATTTTATGGTCTTAACAGGTTCTTTTGCCTTAATAGAAGGGAATCAATATTCCTTTGTAGTTAAAAATGGAACTGCTGAATTATATAGAGGTATGATATTCTGTACTGACCAAACTGATTTAGATAAGTATTTTGTCAACCAAGGAGAATACACATCTGAAGACAGTTATGATAATGAGTTTGTAATCATATAATGAATAAAATATTAAAAGTGGCTAAAAATAGAAAAGTAAGTTTAGCAGTAGATAAGGTAAAGCAATCGATTCACGTCTTGAATTTATCATCTTACACAAAACCTGAAGTAAACGAATCAACTCGTTATGATTGGGTAGAATACGGAGATGACAATGACTATTTCTCTTACCTTATTGGTAGATATAATGGTTCGCCTACAAACAATGCCGCTATTAATGGAATAGCTGAAATGATTTACGGTAAAGGATTAGAAGCTACTGATAGTACTGAGAATTCAAAGGACTACGAGGAAATGAAGTCGTTGTTTAAGAAAGATGTTATAAAGAAAATATCTTACGACTATAAAATGATGGGTCAAGCTGCTTTGCAGATAATCTACAGTAAAGACAGAAATAAGATTGTTCAGGTAGAACATATGCCCGTTGAGACTATTAGAGCTGAGAAAGCTAATTCTGAAGGAGAAATAGAGGGATATTATTATTCTTCTGACTGGTCAGAGATAAATAGTAAGAGTAAGCCTAAGAGAATATCGGCATTTGGTAAAAGTAAAGATGGAATAGAGATTCTATATATCAGACCTTATAGAGCAGGATTTTATTACTACTCTCCGGTAGATTATCAAGGGGGTTTACAATACGCTGAATTAGAAGAAGAGATTGCAAACTACCATATAAATAATATTCAGAATGGACTGCAACCTTCAATGCTTATTAACTTCAATAATGGAGTTCCTGATAAAGAAAGCAGAGATGAGATTGAGAGAGCTATCTACAGCAAGTTTAGCGGTAGTTCTAACGCAGGTAAGTTTATTTTGGCATTCAACGATAGCAAAGAGCTTGCGGCTTCAATAGAGCCTGTTGTATTGAACGATGCTCACCAACAATATCAATTCCTTTCAGATGAGTCAATGAAGAAAGTAATGGTTTCCCATAGGATTGTATCTCCAATGTTAGTTGGAATAAAAGATAATACCGGTCTTGGGAATAATGCCGAAGAGTTACAGACAGCATCTTTACTTATGGATAACACAGTTATTCGACCTATGCAGGTAACTATCTTAGATGAGTTAGAAAAGATATTAGAATACAATGATATTAACCTAGATATTTACTTTAAGACGTTGCAACCTTTAGAATTTACTGATTTAACTAATGCTATAACTGATTCCGAAATAGAAAAGGAAACTGGTGTTAAGAATGAAGATGGTAATATTACAGTAGAAGAAGAAGTAGATACAAAAATAGAAGAATAATGGCAACAGCTCTATTTATAAAAAGACAAGACTTAGTTAAAAATACTGCATTAAGCGGCAATGTTGATACGGATAAATTTATACAGTTTATAAAACTAGCTCAAGAGATTCACGTTAGAAGTTATTTAGGAACTGATTTATACGATAAAATAAGTGCTGATATAGTTGCAGGTAATTTAGCAGGAGATTATTTAGAGTTAGTTAACGATTATATTCAAGATATGCTAATTCACTTTGCAATGGCTGAATATCTTCCTTTTGCGGCATACACAGTTGCAAACGGAGGTGTTTATAAGCATACAAGTGAGAATAGTCAGTTGGCTGACAAAGCTGAAATAGATTATCTTATAGCTAAGGAGAGAGATTATGCTGAGTATTATACCAATAGATTCATTGAGTATATGACTTATAATGCTTCAAGCAAATTTCCTGAATATTATACTAATAATAATGAAGATATTTACCCTGACAAGGATTCACTATTTAATGGATGGCACTTTTGAAAAAGAAAAATAAAGTTAAATCTAAATATAAGCCTAAAAAAGAAAACGAAATTAAACTAAATAGTTATCTTATAAAGAGAAAAGATGAGCTTCGGAGCAATATATTGTGAAAGTTGGTTTGGTTTAAGAAATGCAACTAATTCTTGGGGAAGTATTTATCCAAGTTGCGAAGTAGCATTTACAGTAGACAGCACAGCATATAGAACAGATACAACAGCATTTAGAACAGATAGAACAGTAATATAAAAAACTAAAAATGGCACAAACAGACATAACGATAGGAGTAGCTAATCAGGGTGATGGAGACACTCTATTTACCGCTTTTACAGCAGTACAAGCTAACTTTACCGAACTCTACGGAGCTTATCCTCCCGGAGACATTACTGATGTAGTTGCAGGAGATGGATTAACAGGAGGTGGTACATCAGGAAGTGTAACATTAACTTTAGGAGTTGATAATTCAACAATTGAAATTAATTCAGATGCCGCAAGAATAAAAGACTTAGGTGTAACAACTGCTAAACTAGCTAATGATGCTGTAACTCACGATAAACTAGAAAACAGATATACGCAAGCAGTAACTGTTTCAACACTTACAGGAACATACTCTTTAGATTGGTCTACAGCTACAGTTTTTGTTATGAGTGGTTCACTAACAGGAGGAATAACCTTTCAGTTTAGCAATATGAAAATAGGTCAAACTATAGATATTTATAATTTGACAGGTTCTCAAACGGTAACCTTTTCAACTGCTTCAGGAACACCTGTTTTTAATAAATGTGGAGGAGTTGATTATGCGGCTGCATCAACAAATTTAATTCAAGTACAATGTGTTTCTGATGCTTCAAATGCAGTATTCAATTATGCTGTTAGTGCTTATGTAAGTGATTCAACACCAAGTTAAAAAATAGATTATGAAAGCAATTAATATAGATGGTACAATAAAAAAATATTCCTCAATACCTAAAAGTTGGGGAAATATTATTGGAGGATTTAATACTTTATCAGATAGTGATTTGGAAACTTATGGTTTTTATAATGTTACCACACCATCAACAAATCCTAGTCAAGAATTAGGTGTTATACAATTTGATTCAGATAATAGTGTTTTTACTTATGTTGTAGAAAATAAAACTTTTAGTCAAACAGTAGCTGAAATGAAGTCTCAAAAGATAAGCAACCTTAAAAGCTCGGCAGGTTACGAATTAGCAAAAACCGATTGGTATATAACAAGAAAAGCAGAATTAGGAACATCAGTACCTAGTTCAATTACAACTGAAAGAGCGGAAGTAAGAAGTTTAGTTGACACTTCAGAAACAGAAATAAATGCACTTACAACAAAGGCATCCATTGCAAATTATCAACTTCCAATTTTTATATAAATGGGATTAAACGAAAAATTATTTACTGGAGGTGCAGCTGGTCCGTTTGTGCCTAGTGATAACTTTAATACTGTTTTATATACAGGAAATAATGGTACACAAAATATTACAACGGTTGGATTTCAACCTGATTTCGTTTGGTTTAAAAATAGAATAGGTACAAACGCACACGCAGTAGTTAATTCTGTAAGAACAAGAGCTAAATATTTATTTCCTAATCTTGATGATCAAGAAGCTACTAGTGCAACAGGTAGAGATTTAGCAACTTTTGATGCTAATGGTTTTACTCTTGGTCAAACAAGTCAAGCTGGGAGCACAAATATAAATAGTGGTTCAACCGATAATATAGTAGCTTGGTGTTGGAAAGCAGGAGGTGCAGCAGTATCAAACACAGATGGCTCAAAAACAAGTCAAGTTTCTGCTAATGTAGATGCAGGGTTTAGTATTGTTGAAACGACCTTTGATTCTAATCAAAGTGGTCTTACAGTAGGGCACGGACTTGATGAAGCACCTACGTTAATTATTGTAAAAAGAACGGATGCAGATGAAGACTGGTATGTTAAGTATAATGTTGTTGATGGTAGTTCTGACCAAATGAGACTGAATACTTCTGCCACTTCTGAAGCGGCAAATTTTACTCCAACATCAACTACTGTTATAGGGTTTGGTTCAACAGGTGCGGCTCACACAACTATTGCCTACGCCTTCCATTCAGTAGATGGCTTTTCTAAGATAGGGTTTTATAATGGAAATAATGGAAGTAATCCTATTACAACAGGATTTAGACCTGCTTTTTTAATGATAAAACGTTCAAATACTTCTGGAAGTTGGTTGATTTTGGATAACAAAAGAGAAACTTCAAATCCAAGACACACATATCTGTTTCCTGCTAGTGGTAGTACCGAATCTGTAGTTGCTAGTAATCTTGGATATGATGTTGATTTTGATAACAATGGCTTTGAGCTTAAAGGTAGTGGGGGAGATGTTAATGCTTCAGGTAGTAAATACATCTTTATGGCATTTGCCGAATAATAACTCAATAAAATGGAAGATTTAAAGATTTTTGGAATATACGGAATCAACATCTCAGCCTTGGCAATTAGCATATCTGAAATAAATCCTTACCTCCAAACTTTAGTCTTAGTTGCAACCTTTGCATTTACAGTAATTCAAATAATAAAAGCACTTAATAAATAATGGCAAAAGTAGATATAGATGGCGATGGAAAAGCTGACTTTTCTTTGAGCTTGTCAAATATAGTTATGATTGTAACAATGATAATTTCTATTGTTGGAAGTTATTATACGCTAAATAATAAGATTGCAATCCTTGAGATAGAAGTTGAAAAGGCAAAAGAATTACCTCCTCAGAAAATAAGTGAAAAAGAACTAGATTTAAAGTTTGAATTACTACAAAACGAAATTAACGACATCAAGCAAAACTTTAAGCGTAGATGAAATACTTTACACTAGATGAATTTGATTCGCCTGACGTTGAAGGTAGTGCTTCTAATATGGATTCTAACTTCCTTTCAATGCTTGACAACGCTAGAGAGATGGCAGACGTCCCATTTAAAATCAATAGCGGTTATAGAACACAAGAACATAACATCGAAATCTACAGAAGACTTGGAAAGAAGCCAATCGATTCAGCACACCTCAAAGGTAAAGCCGCTGACATTTCCTGTTCAGGTTCAAGAGAAAGATGGATTATTATTACAGCATTACAAGATGCCGGTTTCAGTAGAATTGGAATTGCAAACAACTTCATTCACGTTGACTCAGATGAGTCTAAATCATCAAACGTTATTTGGACGTACTAACACAGTTGGTAATACGTTATGGATAAAAAGAAATTCAAAGATACCAAAGTAGGTAAATTCCTATTAGAGAAGATTCCTAGCGTTGTAGGTTCAATAGCAGGAGATACTGCTGTAGGAAGCGTTATACAGGCTATCATAGGTGGTTCTGATATGTCTAAAGAAGACAAGGACATTGCAATTAAGAAATTAGAATTAGAGCGTACTGAAATGGAAGGCATTACTCAAAGATGGGTAGCTGATTCCAAGTCTACAAGTTGGTTAGCTCAAAACGTGCGACCACTAACATTGGCATTCCTAACCACTTCTTTTGTTGCCGGATGGATTCTACAACTAGAGGAGCTTAGTGTTGTAAAGGAATTACTCACTATAGTGTTTATAGGTTACTTTGGTTCAAGGGGTGCAGAAAAGATAATGGGAAACAACAAACATAAGTAATGCTAGTAGGTATAGAAGAAAGGGTAATTAGTTTTATAAGGAAAGAGAAAGAAGAGAATGGAAGCTGCTACGCTTCAAATAAGACGTTCTGCGACACTTTAAACGTCTCAGAGAGGACTTTATATAGAATTATAAATAGGTTGCAGCAGAGAGGCTTAATTACAAGAAAAACAACTTCAAACGGTCATTACGGTAAGACTCGTAAAATAGACGTATAAGAAAAGGGGACTAAGTCTGTTACCAACTTTTATCCCCTTGTTCCTAATGGTAAATGAATAATAAATAGTAGACTATTTAAAAGGGTAGTCCATCCCCTGCTTTCGCTGTTCTCTTAGGAGCATCTTGTTTTTGCTCAGGAACAAACTCATCAATCCAAACTGTATGGGTTTGACCATACTGATTAGCTTCTCTTAGAGTCCCTACGGACAGTCTAAGATATTTCTCTCCTTTGTACTCACTCCAGTAAGGCTGAACTTTACTAGCAGCTATAGAAATGTTTACCATTCCATAATCTCCTACTTGTTTGCCGTTACCTACATACTTTTTTTCGTTACCCATAATAATTAAATTTAAATTAGTTTTCTCTTAAAGTCTTCTGACTCATCTTCTCCAAATACACCTAGTTCGTAGAAACCTGTTAGCTTCAATACAGCTCTACTCATAGCTCTTTTCTCAGCCATTTCCATAACATACCAAGTATTACAGTTACCATCTTTGTAGCTATCTCCTTTTAATGCCGAACCAAATGTTTGTATTTGTGCGCCTTCTTTAGTTGCATTTGCTTTAACTACTGCAAATTTAGGTTCACAATTAATGACATCGTAATTGATGTTGATTTTCTCTATTGCCTGAATCTTATCGATTCCTGCACGAGTGATAATCATATAGTGCTGATGTTTGTAAATGTCATCAGAACTAAGCTCATACTTCTTGTAAAGTTTAGATAATTTATCTCTATTCATATTAAATAGTTTTTAGTTACAATACAAATGTATATAATATTTTTATATAAAACAAATTTATTCTTAACAATACAGTTACAAGTAATTACAAGTAACTATATATATCGCATAAGTAACTGTATATATACTTAAAAAGAAAAGATATATAAATGTATATATAATTACTTGTAACTGTATATATAAAATAAAATATAAAAAAATAAATTTAATAACCAAATATAATTATATAAAATATTTTATTACTTTTACCTTCGATTAAAACATTTATTATGGACGAAACATTTGAAAGTATTGGGATTGAATTAAAGGGGAATAGTAATCAACAGAAATCTAAATGCCCTAACTGTGCTAAAATAGGTAAGGAAAATTATAAGGATAATTGCCTAGCTGTTAATTTACAGGAGGGAATTTACTATTGCCATAAATGTAATTGGCAAGGTAAGGTTAGTAATAATCCACAAACCTTGTCAGATATAATACCAAAGAAAAAGATGTATAAGAAACCTGAAAGAAGTAAACTAAAGAAGTTAACTAAGAGAGGTGCAAACTTTCTTATTAAAAGAGGAATTACAGAAGATGTTATTAAAGCAAATAAAATAGTTTCTTCTAGTGATGGTAAGAGTATCGTATTCCCATACCTCAAGGAAAGTACTATTATAAATTATAAAGCTAGGGGAATTGATGGTAAATGGTTTACGCAATCTAAAGATGCTGAACCGATAATTTATAATTACGATAGATGTATCGCTAGTAAAGCTATTGTAATATGTGAAGGTGAAATGGATTCTTTATCTTGGGAGGTATCAGGAATCTATGCCCATACATCTGTTAATATGGGTGCGCCTAATATTGGAGATAAGAACATTGATGGTAAGTTAGAATGTATTTCTAATTGCTATGAGGTCTTTGAACAGGCTGAAACCGTTTATATTGCAACCGATAATGATGATAATGGTAGGAATTTAGAAAAAGAATTGGTTAGAAGGATAGGAGACGACAAGTGCTTATTAGTCGATTTAAAGCCTTATAAAGATGCCAATGAGGTATTAATAGCAGAAGGAGTAGAAAGTCTCAGAAATCGCCTTAAAAATGCCTCTAGTCCTAAGCTAGAAGGTGTGTTCTCAGTTGACGATGTAAGAGAGAGTATGCTAGATGGTTTTCACAATGGACAAGACAGAGGAACTACAACTTATATTCCTCAGATAGATAAAGCTTGGACTTGGAGAAATGGAGAGGTTAATATTTGGACTGGCTATCAGAATGAGGGAAAGTCTATGTTTCTTAATCAATTAGCTTGTATAAAATCAATTCAAGACAATTGGAAGTTTGCAGTATTTTCTCCTGAGAATATGCCAATGAATGATTTCTTTAATGATATAATTGAAATGTATGTTGGTAAATCAGCAGACCCATACTACAAAAGTAATCAGATGAAATTAGAGGAATACAAAGAGGCAATGGATTTCGCAAGAAAGCATTTCTTCTTAATATATCCTAAGAAGAATTTTACATTAGATAGTATATTCTCAAGAGCTAAACATCTAGTTAAGACTAAGGGAATTAGAAGTTTAATAATTGACCCTTATAATACTGTTCAACATAAAATGCTTAGAGGTGAAAGAGAAGATTTGTATATCTCTAGGTTTATGAGTGAATTGAAAAGATTTGCATTAGATAACAATATTTCGGTACACTTAGTAGCGCATCAAGTTACTCCTCATAAAGATGATAATGGAAGATACATTAAGCCTGATGTCAATAGAATTAAGGGTGGAGGTACATTTGCAGACAAGGCAGATAACGTGATGTTTGTATGGAGACCAAACAGAGGTTTGGATTTCTCAGATAGTTGTGTTACATTTGGTTCACAGAAGATTAAGAAACAGAAATTAGTTGGCATCCCACAAGAGGTAGATGGAATAGATTTTAACATAAAAACACAAAGGTATTTATTTAATGGGTTTACACCTTTTACCCAAATAGATTTAGATAGGAATGAATCAAAGTATGACATTGCCGATAGTGGCTTATAGCGGTAAGACTAAGCACTACCTAAACCTTAATCAATATAGAAATTGGCATTATGCAGTTTCTAACAATCTAAAGAAGAATTTTAAGGAGTCTATTGCTAGTGAACTATTCTTTAATATCAAAGGAGAAGTTCAGGTTGAGTATTCTTATTATGCCCCTGACAAAAGGAAAAGGGATTTAATGAACGTAGTGGCTGTTGTAGATAAGTTCTTTCAGGATGCACTTGTAGAGAGAGGTTGTATAGAAGCAGATGATACTTCAATAGTTAAGAAGGTAAGTGTTGAATATAAGGGTATTGACAAAACAAACCCTAGGATAGAAGTTAATTTAATATACGATTTATGATGGTTCAATTATTCCCTATTTATGGGGTTATGCTAGGTTTTAATTATTGGAATACCTCATTAGACCAATTTGAGGAAGAGGATAATGAAGAGACAGAACACCTGTTTCAGATAATGTTTTTTATAATAGGAATATCTTTACACTTTTGGACTCAGAAAAAAGCTTAATAGAGCTTCTAGGAGAGAAGCACAAGGATTGGATTCATATGGCTAAGTCATTTAAGATAAGCGATGAGGATGCAAATGAATTGGTTCAGGAGATGTATGTTAGGATTTCTAAGTACATTGAGAACCGAGAAAAGATTATGTATAATAGTGAGGAATTAAACACTTACTATATATATGTTACTTTGAGGAATCTATTTTTATCTAATTACCATAAGTACAATAAAGCAAATCACTTTTTATTAGAGAATGAGGATGAGTTTATAGACTCTCCTCCTGATATGGAGGCAGAAGATTTGTTTGATGGTCTAGTTAATTCAATAGATAAGCAAGTTACTAAATGGTATTGGTACGATAAGAAAATATGGAACATACACTTTTACTCAAAGATGAGTATGAGGAAGATAGCTAGGGAAACGAAAATAAGTTTAAGTTCAATTTTTAACACTTTAAGCAATGGCAAATCAGAAGTCAGGGAGAAAACCCTCGAAAAGTACAAAGAGTACAAAAAAAACAAAAAGTAAATCTAAAGGTTTAGGAGATACCGTAGAGCAGGTATTAGAAGTAACCGGAATCGCTAAGGTAGCGAAATGGGCATTAGGAGAGGATTGTGGATGCGACAAGAGAAAGGAGATTTTAAATCACCTATTCCCTTACAACAAGCCTGAATGTTTAAACGAACAGGAGTATGCCTATCTAAAAGCCTTCTATTCTAACAATGGCAATACTATATCCCCAACAATTCAACAGGAGTTGATAGACATCTATAACAGAGTATTTAAAGAAAGAGTTAATCCAACTTCTTGCAGTAGCTGTTTCGTGAATAAAGTCCATAACAAACTCAAGAGAGTTTTTGAGGAGTATAAGAATGAATGAGCAAAATCTTTTTGATTATCTTCAGGACAACTACTATTCTGATTTAATGAAAGCTACAAAGCAAATGAGTAGATGGGATTGTTATTCTCCTAATTCTCTTCATAGGATAGAACTTAAATG
>MEHZ011613301.1_pt1 | contig 14097 bp, 13 predicted proteins | sample 897221 | NCBI WGS metagenome assembly MEHZ01 (sample SAMN05514161, study PRJNA337945) | marine metagenome | isolation source: marine surface water | place: Arctic Ocean | collected 2007-12-13
GGGGAGCTATGCGATCGAGATAGATTTCCACCAGCTCGGCCCTTCTGCCCCCCCGCCGGTCCAGCTTCCTGAGCTGGCTGAGACCGAGGGCGCAATGGATATCGCTAACACGGTAGTTGAAGCCGAGTTCGCCGACCTCGTAATACCAGGGATTTGCCTTACCCCCTTCGGTCGCCAGCGCCGTGTTCGAAAATCCGTCTTGTTCGCGGCGTATGCCATGATTGCGCAAACGCCGCATATGGGCGGCCATCGTTTCATCGTTGGTCGTCACAGCGCCGCCTTCACCCGTCGCGATCATCTTGACCGGATGAAAAGAAAACGCCACGGCATCAGAATAGACACAGGCTCCGACGGCGCTTTCGCCCTCACCCTCGTCAACGGTACCGCCGATGGCGTGGCAGGCATCTTCGATAATCTTCATGTTATTGCTTCGGGCGATATCAGCGATCCCACGCATGTCGCACACCTGACCGGCGAGATGGACCGGCACCACCGCCGCCGCACCGCCCGATCTATCGAGAGCTTCCGACAGACCGTCCGGCGTCAGTAGCCCGGTCGCGGGATCGACATCGGCGATTACCGGCGTTGCTCCGACATATAGCGCCGCATTTGCGGAAGCGGCAAACGTCACGGACGGCACGATTACATTATCACCAGCGCCAATGCCTGAAGCGGCATACGCGATATGAAGCGCCGCGGTGCCGCTCGAACAGGCCACCACATGCCGGGCCGAGGTCACATCGCACAGCGCCGCCTCGAACCCGTCAACCGCCGGGCCAGTCGTAAGCCAGTCACCACGCAGGACCTGAACGACCGCGTCGATATCGTCTTCGTCGATGCTATGCCGGCCATAGGGGAGAACGTTCATGTCTGACATTCAGTCGACCAGGGCCGTCGCCGCGAGCATTGCCTGTAAATTATCGGCGCTCAGCCATTCGGTGTTGGTGTCGCTCGAATAGTTGAAGCGTTCGTCCACCGCACGACTATCCCCCAGCATTGCATCCAACGTGGCAGAGTTATGGCCTACCGGGGAGATAACAAACCGGTCGTCATATTCGCGCGTAAGGCGGGCATCGTCGGAAGAAATCATAAGTTCATGAAGTTTCTCGCCGGGTCGGATGCCGATGATGTCATGCGACAAACCCGGAGCGAGCGCCGATGCCACATCAGTGATTTTCATGCTCGCAATTTTCGGAACGAAGGTTTCCCCACCCGACATGCTAGCAAGGCTCGACAGCACGAAATCGACTCCCTGCTCGATGGTAATCCAAAACCGGCTCATGCGATCATCTGTGATTGGGATGGAAGAAACACCTTCCTGCCGGAGCCGCTGATACAGCTCGACCACGCTGCCGCGCGAACCCAAGACATTGCCGTAACGAACCACGCTGAAGCGCGCACCCTCTACCCCGCTGAGATTGTTTGCGGCGATAAAAATTTTGTCCGCGGCAAGTTTGCTCGCACCATAGAGATTGATGGGATTGGCAGCCTTGTCGGTCGACAGCCCGACCACTTTTTTCACGTTGGTCCGCAGGGAAGCCCGTACGACGTTCTCCGCGCCGATGACGTTTGTGTTGATACATTCGAAAGGATTGTATTCCGCGGCGGGAACCTGCTTCAGGGCTGCGGCATGGATCACGTAGTCGACATCCCGCATTGCCAATTCAAGCCGGCTTTCATCGCGCACATCGCCGATAAAAAAGCGAACCGCCGGATATTTATCCTGCGGAAAATATCTCATCATTTCGCTTTGCTTTAGTTCATCCCGCGAGAAAATAATCACTTTCCGCGGGTTAAATTCGGTAAGCGCTTTGCGAACAAACGCTTTACCAAAACTCCCGGTGCCCCCGGTAATCATGATGGAGGAATCTGTTAGGTCGGGCACCGGATTAGCAAAGTTCCGGATGATATGGGTGCTTTTCATAGGTATATTTTCCGTTGCGCCAATTGTTCCACGCTACCGCAGTCCGGGTGAATCACTTCCCCCGGCCTGGTCGATTTAGGATCGGCCCCTTTCGGGACCACGGACGTCAGGCGTGTGCGCTGATGGCGTCCAGATTTACCCTCGCCTTTACTTGCCGTCCCATGAGGTCGAGTAGAATGACAACGCGTTCGTCGTCGGTTGCACCTTCAAAACGCCCGATATGATCGGCGAACGCACCGGACATGATTTGTACTTCGGCGCCTTTTTCGAACGGTACTTTGCGGCCGGTCATCACCAGACCGCGGTCGTCTTCTTCATTTTTCAGCGCTTCGACAATGCCGGCCAGCACCGGAAGCGGTCCACGCTCATCGCAGATAAGATGTGCCACGCCGACGGTCGACTTTATCGCCCGCCATCTTTGGTCGGGGCCGCTCATCGTGACAAAAAGATAGGTCGGGAAAAGCGGCCGCGGCTGCCAGCTGATCCGTCGGGCATGACTGACCCGACGCAAATAGCGCGGCAGATACACATCGAAGCCCTGACGCTGCAGGTGGAACAGCGCTTTCTGCTCCCCATTGGGATGCGTTTTGGCGACATACCAGCGAATGGGCGCTACATCACCGGTAGCTGGTTCAGCAGAAGACTTTCTGCTTGCGCGCTCAGTCATTTGTCAGCACCGGGGGCGTACGCGACACCTTGAGCATCGGCGCGGTGAGCACACGCTCAGGCGGGATCGCCTTGCTGAGGACGTCGAAGACACGTTGTGCATTCTGAATATCGGTTACCACAACTGCATGGACCTTTTTCAGATCGGTCAGACGACGAACAACCGGCAAACCGGCAAATCTCTCATCAGCGTCGCCATCATCCGATGTATCTATAATGCCGACAATTTCTACATCCGAACCTTCGCGTCGGCACAGCGTAAAAATTTCAGCAAGATCGCCACACCCGGCGAGGGCGACACGCGTCCACCGGCGCTCCTCGCAGGACCCAAATAGTTCTGCGCATTGTTCACGGGATGAACGAAAGAAATTAAACGACATTGAAAGATAATCGGCGGTTAATCGGCTTTTCTCTGCAAACCCCTGCGGTGTCAGATAATAAGCGTACCGGTTCGCCGGAATATGCTGGACCTTGATAAAGCCCTTTTTCACGCAGCGTTTCAGATAGGCATTCGCAAGCCCGAGCGCTATTCCGAGCTCTTGCGAAATTGCCCGCTGTGTCGCCCGGTCATCTTCCTCGATCGCACTGAGGACACCGAGGGTTATTGCGTTCGGATCGCTGTCGCCGGTTTTGCTGTTGCCGTTAGCCATGAATGGATCTGCTATGGATTCTGCCACGAAGCCCCGAGGGGTATTAATCTGCGCCAAGCCACACGTCGTTCACGATATGAACGCCGCATCGTTCAGCAAATGAACAATAGTGCGTTCACACAATGAACGTCAAGTGAGGAATTAACCGCAGAACTCACCGATTAAAGCAGAATTATCATGTCATATAAATTGATTCGACATAAGGCGTTCATAACGTGAATCACTGGAAACGGGGCGTGAATCGTCGAAAACAAGTAAGGGCCCCTCGCATTTGTTGACAGTTCCCGCCACTCGAAGTACACGACGCCGGTCTTAAATGGTCGGTTTCCCATGGATAAAAATAGTAAAATAGTCGTCGTCGGGCTTGGTTATGTCGGCCTTCCCCTTGCGGTCGCACTCGCGCGGACCTACCCGGTCATCGGTTTCGATATCGATGCCGAGCGTGTGGCCGAACTTGAACGCAGCGAGGATCGTACGCGCGAGGTAGAACCAGACCGGCTTAAAGCAAGCACGCTCGTCCATTCCGCGGACACCGCGGACATCCGGGGTGCCGACATTTATATCGTCACGGTGCCGACCCCGGTCGGTGCGAACAATCAGCCCGATCTCGGCGCAGTGAGAGGCGCCAGCAAGATGGTCGGCGAAGTCATGTCGAAGGGCGCCATCGTCGTCTATGAGAGCACCGTCTATCCCGGCGTCACCGAAGATGTCTGCGGACCGATCCTGGCACAGGCATCGGGACTGACATGCGGGGACGACTTTTTCCTCGGCTATTCGCCGGAACGGATCAACCCGGGCGACCGCGAACACACCGTCGACAAGATCACCAAAGTGGTCGCAGGTCAGACCCCGGCGGTCGCCGAGGCGCTTTGCAAAATGTATGGCGCGGTCACGTCGGGGGGCGTATTCCACGCTGCCGACATCAAAACCGCCGAAGCCGCAAAGGTGATAGAAAACGCCCAGCGCGATATCAACATCGCCTTCATCAACGAAGTCGCCACGATCTTTCACAAGATGGGCATCTCGATCCACGACGTGCTGGAAGCCGCCGGCACCAAATGGAACTTCCTGAACTTCCGGCCCGGCCTGGTCGGCGGCCACTGCATCGGCGTCGATCCGTTTTATCTGGCCCATGCCGCCGTCGCCGTCGGGCATCATCCGGAAATCGTTCTAGCCGGGCGGCGTATAAATGATGCGATGGGGCCCTATGTCGCCGACTGCATTGCCTCCGCAATCGCTCAGCAGGGCAAGGGTGCGGGCGCGCGGGTGCTGATCCTCGGACTGACGTTCAAGGAAAACGTGCCTGACCTGCGGAACTCACGGGTGATCGATATTATCAACGCGCTTGTCGGTCGCGGCTTCACCGTCGATGTGCATGATGCCTTCGCGGATGCCGCGGAAGCAAAGCACGAATACAATGTGGACCTGATGGACTCTCTGGACGATGCGTCAGGTTATGACTGCGTCGTCGGCGCGGTATCGCACGACATCTATGCCGGATACGGCGTCGCCGATTTCGCCCGACTGGCCGCCGATGACGGTGTCATTGCCGACGTAAAGGGAATGTGGCGCGATATCGATCTGCCGGAAGGCTATAGCCGCTGGCAGCTCTGATCGGATAATCTGGTTCCGGCACCCCGGGTTAGAATGTTACCGGATCCAGGAAAGTCGACTGGTTTTTAGCTGTCGCTGAGACGCGTCAGCGCCCATTTAACCTGCGCTTCGCCTTTGCTTGTCGCGCCCACAATCACAATCTGTTCGGACCGGCGCGAATCATGCCCGTCGCCCAAATAGATGCTTTCCTGCAAACTGGCGACACCCCCGGAACAGCGCATCCGCCAGCCCGATTTGTCGGGCAGCCGCAGCAGAACCGATGCACCGTCCTTCACCAGTGATGCCTTCACCGACGGATGGAGATGAAAGCGGATTGCGAACCGGTGCTCGCCGGTTCCTTCCAGGGTGTCTTCACCGCGCACATCGGTGCCCGAAGCGTTGACGTAAATACGCCTGCGATGGATCAGACCGAGCGCCGCCTGATATCCGTCATGGCTGAGATCGAACCACGTGTTGCCGTCTGCTTCGAGCCGGTCCGCGATGACGTTTTCCGGGCGCTCGCTAATCGCGCCATCGTCTTTCAGCTCCGTCGAATTCCGGTCGTCAACAATCATGGTCGAATGCGCGGCGGTCGAACGCTGGGCATGCTTCCAGCGCGCATCACGCCCGGCAAAGCCCCCGCAATTAACGATGATCCGCTGCTTGCCGACGCTCATCTCGAAGCTCAGCGTGCCGGCATGCGCGCCCTTGCCCACGGCGGATGGCGCACCACAATCGGCGATCACGAGCGAACGGTTCGCCATAAAACGTTCGAATCCGGTATGCGGCGCAGACGTCAGAGGCTTGCCCCGGGACGCCGCCTTGGTCAGGACGACGTCAATCAGCCACGCCTCGCCTTCGTTCGCACCGTTGAATAGTGCAAACCCGCCATCGCCGTGACGATAGAACCGCAACATCGGCGCGGCGCGGTCGATAGCCCGCTGCAGCGCATCGGGAACATCAATATTCGATGCCTGCAGGGCCGAGCGCAGATCGATCAGATGACGGAGTGCCGCCATCTGCGCCTGGGGGCTGCGTTCAATATGCCCACCATCGGGCAGGATCTGGCGTTCGCACATCGCCGCCACAATCTTGACCAGCCGCGGCGCATAGCGTGCCCCGCCGGGAAGGCACAACGCCGCATAGACCAGCGCCTTGACGACCTGCATCCGTTCGATCCCGTCGGGCACGAACCGCTCGACCCGGCGCAGGTGTTTTACCTGGCGCGCGATATTATCGAGAAACAGTGAGCCGAAGGTCGCGTCGGCACCGGCTGACACAAATTCCGCATGGGTCAGCCAGTTACACAACCGGCTCGACAGCACGTCGGGACGCCACGTGATCGGATGCCATTTCGGGTTTGCCGATATCCAGCTGGCGACGCAGTTTCGCGCCTGGATACGAGCCGCTTCGGTGCCGACGGCGCGCATGTCGCGCAGCCATTCGAAACCGTGCAGTTCGGCCTGCCAGGCAGGGCCCGCCTGGAGGGCTGCGGCAAACGCATCCTCGGCGTTGAGCGTATGATTGAGAAAGCGGAACCGGCCATCGACCAGACCCGCGCCACGATCGGAACTGCCCGGCCAGTTTTCTTCCGGAATAAGCGTCAGTGACTGCGGGCGGCGGCCGCGCAGCGAATTGCTGTAGAACAAGCCGCGGAACCAGATCCGCGCCACCCAGTAAGTGCCTTCGCGCACCTTATCCACGACCGGGAAGCGGCGCGTTCGCGAACGCGGCCTCTGTTTGGCAGGGGACGGTTTCACCGGGGCCCGGGGTTCCATCGCCACCAGCGGCTCTTCGGATTCGATAATCTTTACGTCAGATCCGTCTGTCATTTGACACTACGAAGCCCGCGAATATTCGCCGCGTAACAGCGCTTGCCACCCTTGAACGTTGCACTGCCGGCAACAAGCACATCGGCGCCGGCCGCGATGGCCGCTTTCGCTGTTTTGGCATCGATACCGCCATCGACTTCCAGATCGATATCGCGACCCGAAGCGTCGATCTCTTCGCGCAGGGTTGCGATCTTGCGGAGCATGCCCGGAATAAATTTCTGACCGCCGAAGCCCGGATTGACGCTCATCACAAGAACGAGGTCGATATCGGACAGTACCTCGTCAACCACGGAAGCCGGGGTCCCCGGGTTCAGCGACACGCCGGCTTTTACCCCGAACGATTTTATCAGCTGTATCGTGCGATGCAGATGGGGCCCAGCCTCGGCATGCACCGTGATGATGTCCGAGCCGGCATTCACGAACGCCTCGATATAGGGATCGACCGGCGAAATCATCAGATGCACGTCAAAAGGCTGCTTGCTGGAGGAGCGCAACGCCTTCACCACATCCGGCCCGATCGTGATGTTGGGCACGAAATGGCCGTCCATCACATCGACATGAATATAGTCCGCCCCTGCGCGCGTGATCGCGCGGACTTCATCACCCAGCGCCGCGAAGTCCGCGGAGAGGATGGAGGGAGCGATTCTGACCGGTTTCTGCACGGCGTTTAGATATCAGTTCGGGCGAGTCGCGGCAAGAAAACTGCGCGTCTCATGGCGTGTCAATTTTGCGCAAACGGGCAATATAAAACCCGTCGGCACCGCCTTTATCGGCGAGGTGCGCCGGCGTCACGCGCACCGCACCCACCGATGTGATACAGGCCTCGAAGTCGGGCACCTCCGCCGCCTCGACCGGATCCAGCTCGAACGTCTCGTTCCGCGCGAGAAAGGCTTCGATCTGGCCAGGGCCTTCTGATTCCTGGAGCGAGCAAACACTGTAGACAATCACGCCGCCGGGCCGGACCATCTCGGTCGCATGGTCGAGGAACTTGCGCTGCAGATCGGTCTGATGGGTCACATCGGCGGCGGTTTTGAGATGGGGAATATCGGGATGCCGCCGGATCGTGCCGGTCGCCGAGCACGGTGCATCGAGCAGGATCGCATCGAACGGTGCATGCGGTTTCCAGGACAGTGCATCGGCTTCGATCACGTCGACGGACAGTTTCAGCCGCGCAAGGTTTTCGCGCAATATGCCGAGCCGCGGGCCCGACACGTCGACCGCCGTCACGTCGAGCCCGGCCGCTGCAAGCTGGGCGGTCTTGCCGCCCGGCGCGGCGCACAGATCGCCAACCCGGCCATCCGGCACGGACTTGAGTAATATCTGCGCCGGGAGCGCCGCCGCGGCATCCTGCACCCACCACGCGCCGTCGTCGAAACCGTCAAGCGCTGTGAGACCGCTGGCCTGGACCAGCCGCACGCTGGCCTCCCCGATCCGCTCGCCGCCAAGACGCGCCGCCCAGCCATCCGCTGTGTCAGCATCGCCACGCACATTCAGGTCCACCGGCGGCGTCTGAACATGCCGCGCGGCAATGGCCGCGGCCGTCTCCTCGCCGAACGACGCGAACCATGCCTTCCACAGCCATTCGGGCACGTTCAGCCGGTCGGGAAAGGCCGCCAGAATTTCGGCGTCGCCGGCGCGGACGATGCGCCGCAGGATCGCGTTGACCAGTCCCTTGAACTTTTCGGGTCCGCGCTTGCCGGCGAGCGCCACGGCGGTGTCGACGGCGGCGTGGGTCTGGGTATCCAGAAAAAGAATCTGACAGATACCGATGCGGAGCGCATTGCGCGCCGCCGCGGCAGAGAGCGGCAAAGGCTTGTCGAGACAATCAGCAATCAGCGCGTCGATCTGGCCGAGACGGCGCAGCGTCGTCGCCACCAGGTTACGGGCAAAGGCCCGGTCGCGGTCGTTCAGCCGGGCGAATTTTTTATCGGTCCCCAGCACATCGTCAAGCGGTCGGCCAACGTCGAGTACTTCGTGCAGGACGGTGTGCGCACGTTCGCGGGCCGAAAGCCCGATGGTGCCGAGCTCGGCACGGGTATGGGAAGGGTTGTTCATGGGCGGAAGATACCCGAAAGCGCGCGTCGTACAATGCGAATAGCGACGCTAATGCTGCTTTCTCCGCCCTACTATCCCGTCTGCTTATCTCCCCGATTATCCCCAAGGCCCCGCCGCGGGCGCGCCGACCAATTCGTGCGCCATCACACCGGCTATCTCCTCGGTCGACAGGATGCGCAGCAGGCAGCCGGTCGCCGCCACCGCCGCGTTTTCCGGGTTGCGCGCGGTCGCGAAGGCGTTGGGCTGGTCGTTAGCTATAATATAGACCTTGGGTATCGGCAGACCGGCGCGGTCGGCAAGCTGTTCGACCGTGCCGTCCAGCCCCGGCGTTGAGCGCGCATCAACTTCGGTGGCGCCATACATCGACAGCATCATGCGGTCGGAATTCCAGCAGGCGAACACGTTTAGGCCCACCGCGATGGCAAGGGCGATCAGCATGCCGACCGGCCCGCCGAGCATAAAGCCGATGCCGACGAACAGGGCCGTCATGCCGGCGAGAAGAATGGCGGTCTTGAGGTAATTCATATCGTTTAAACTTTTAAGTCCGGGCTAACTTACAGGGACAGGCCAACGTCCAAATACAGGCCAAACCCTGCAGGTGCAGGCGTTATCTGGGGTGGCCCGCACCCCCCCGTTCAAGGGATGCGTCCAGAGCGCACACCCGCTTGGCAAACCGGGAGGCACGCTCCATATTAGAGACATGACTAAAACACCTGAAAAACCATCCACCGCCCCCACCACAGATGTCGCCGTAACAGATGCAGAGGCCTCAAAACCGGCCCCGGATGCTGGCACGCCCGACACGGCAACCAACGAAACCGATGCGAAAAAAGCGCCCAAGGAGATTGGCGGCCGCGAAGGCCCCGACCCCACGCGCTATGGCGACTGGGAAAAAGCCGGACGCTGCGTGGATTTCTAGGAGTGACTTCTAGGGACGATTTCTAAGACACGTTCTGAAATCGCCCCCGCGGCAGCGATTCCCGGAAGAAAATCAGGGTCTTGGGGGCAAGTGTTGAGAACCCCCAACCGAATCGGCTAGTCGGTTGTTCTTGACCGCTTTTGTCTGCAACAGACCGACACATGTTCTTGGTTTACCCTAGATATACCCCTTGTTTGTTCGCATATTTCCACGCCAATCTTAACGATTAGCGGCCCTGACCGGCTAAACCACCAGATATAGTGTGTCCCCTATCGGTTCTTACGGTTTTCCACCAGATCGTCTACGACTGCCGGGTCCGCCAGAGTTGAGATGTCGCCGAGCTGGTCGTGTTCATTGGCGGCTATCTTGCGCAGGATACGGCGCATGATCTTGCCGGAACGGGTTTTCGGCAGGCCCGGCGCCCACTGGATGAGATCGGGCGACGCGATAGGCCCGATATCCTTGCGGACCCACTGCACCAGCCCCCTGCGCAGTTCCTCGGACGGCTCGTGGCCTTCCATCAGGGTGACATAGGCGTAGATGCCCTGACCCTTGATGTCGTGCGGGTAGCCGACCACCGCTGCCTCGGCGACGTCCACGTGCCCGACGAGGGAACTTTCGACCTCCGCCGTGCCCATGCGGTGACCCGACACGTTGATGACATCATCGACCCGCCCGGTGATCCAGTAATAGCCGTCTTCGTCGCGGCGGCAGCCATCGCCCGTAAAATAACTGCCCTTGTAGGTCGAGAAATACGTCAGCACGAAACGGTCGTGATCGCCATACAGGGTGCGCATCTGGCCCGGCCAGGAATCGGTCAGGACCAGGTTACCCTCGGCCGCGCCTTCAAGGACTTTGCCGGCGGCATCGACGATTTCGGGCTTGATGCCGAAGAACGGCCTGGTCGCCGAGCCGGGTTTGAGCGCCGTGGCGCCCGGCAGCGGCGTGATCAGAATGCCGCCGGTCTCGGTCTGCCACCAGGTATCGACAATCGGACATTCACCATTGCCGACCACGTTGCGATACCAGAGCCACGCTTCGGGATTGATCGGCTCACCGACCGAGCCCAGCAGGCGGAGCGATTTGCGGCTGGTCGCCTCCACCGGCGCATTGCCTTCGCGCATCAGCGCGCGGATCGCCGTCGGCGCGGTGTAGAAGATATTAACCTGATGCTTGTCGCAGACCTGCCAGAAACGAGAGAAATCAGGGTAGTTCGGCACGCCTTCGAAGATCAGCGTGGTCGCGCCGTTGGCGAGCGGGCCATAGACGATATAGCTGTGACCGGTGATCCAGCCGACATCGGCGGTGCACCAGAAAACATCGCCATCGTGATAATCGAACACGTATTGATGGGTCATCGACGCGTAGACCATGTAGCCGCCGGTCGTGTGCAGCACGCCCTTCGGTGTGCCGGTCGAGCCCGACGTATAGAGAATGAACAGCGGGTCTTCGGCGTTCATTTCCTCCGGCGCGCACTCAGGCGCGGCATCGGCCATCGCCTCGTGGTACCAGACATCGCGCCCTTCGAACCAGGCGATATCATTGCCGGTGCGTTTGATGACAATGCATTTTTCGATCGTCGGGCACTTGGTCAGCGCTTCATCGACACTGGCCTTGAGCGGGATCGGCTTTCCACCGCGCAGGCCTTCATCGGATGTAATGATCAGGGTCGAATCCGAATCGTGGATGCGCCCGGCAATGGAATCCGGCGAGAACCCACCAAAGATCACCGAATGGATCGCCCCGATGCGCGCACAGGCCAGCACCGCGACGGCGATTTCCGGGATCATCGGCAGATAGATCGTGATCCGGTCGCCCTTTTTCGCACCATTGGCTTTGAGCACGTTGGAGAACCGGCAGACCTCTTCATACAGCTCGCGATAGGTCAGCGTTTTGGAATCGCCTGGATCATCGCCTTCCCAGATGATGGCGGTCTGGTCGCCGCGGGTCGCGAGATGCCGGTCGAGACAATTGACGGAGGCATTGAGCGTGCCGTTGTGATACCAGCGGACATGCACGTCTTCATGCGCGTAGGAGACGTCCTTCACCTCAGTATAGGGCTTGATCCAGTCGATCCGCTTGCCGTGTTCACCCCAGAACGCTTCCGGATCCTCGACCGATTGCGCATACATCTCGTTGTATTTTGCCTCATTGACCAGCGCCTTCTGCGCCCAGTCGGCCGGGACCGGAAAAAGATCGTTTTCTGACATGGTATTCTCCCTAGGATGAACGGCCTGTTAAGCGCCGTTTCACCGGATTATCATTATTTATGGCGCTACGGGCAAGACGGATCGGGCAGGGTGGCGCGGTTCTATGAACCTTTCACGCCGCAAGAAAGATCCCGCCATCTTTGAGATCGATCTTCACCGGCTCTAGCCCCTGGCCGGGACAGGGGCCGTCGACACAGATTCCGTCATCGATATTGAACAGGGCCGAATGGGTCGAACACAGGATCATGTCCTTGTCGTAGGACAAGAACGCATCCGGCTTCCAGTCAAGCGGCGCGCCGTAATGGGGGCAGGTATTTCGGTACCCGAAAACCTCAGGCCCTCGGCGGACCACAAAGAACGGCTTCTGGCCGTCAATGTCCTCGAACCCCTTGCTGCCAGGGTCGGCAAGCTCGTCGACGCGGCAGAGAAATACCGGCGCGTTCATGACAGGATCCGGCCCGTTTCAGGCACGTTCAGGGTTTGACGCCGCACATCTTGCACAGCAGCTTCCATTCATCCTTGCCGACCGGCACCACCGACAGGCGTGACTGTTTGACCAGCGCGAAGTCCGCGAGCTTCGGTTCCGCCTTCACGTCGGCGAGTGTCACCGGCGTTTTGACCGGCTCGACCGCCTTGATATCGACCATACCAAATCGGCCCGATTCATCGGTGTGATCGGGGTAATGTTCCTTAACGATCTCGACGATGCCGACGATCTGCTTTTCGTTGACCGAATGATAGAAGAAGCCTTTGTCGCCCTTCTTCATGGCCTTCATGTTGTTATTGGCTTGGTAGTTGCGCACGCCGTCCCAGTGTTCGACACCCTTTTTCACCTGATCGTCCCACGACCACGCGCCGGGCTCGGATTTAAAAAGCCAGTACTGCTTTGCCATCGGTCATGTTTCCTCGTGTCGTAGAATGCGCCGTGGGTGTTCCGTGAATATATCACAGGGCCGAGAATTGGAACGGCGCGCGGTCAATTTCATCGCGGAGGCCCTGGCGCGTAGGTACTCGGCCAGACCACCGTAAACACATCTTCATTGGCGGGAAATGCACCGCGTTCGAGCCCCGCCTCGTGTTCGGTTCCGGGCACCGTGAACGACGTACGCGGTGCCGCCCATTTTGCATCGCCGCCAAAATAGCGGATAGAAAGGGCAACACGACGCTGTTCCAGCGACCCGTTCGGCCGGGCACCATGCACGGTCAGCGGATGATGAACCAGGCAATCGCCGGGCTCCATTTCCCAGCTGACAAACCGGTATTCCGGGTTGTCGAATTCCTTGTGAAAAGTCGGACAGGGTCGTAAATCTCCGGACCCGCCTTTCAGAAAATTCTCTCTCGGCGGTGCGGGATCGGGGCGGTACAGCGTGTCCCATTTGTGAAAACCGGCTACATAGACAAGCCCGCTATTGTTCCGGTTGACCGGTGTCAGGGCAATCCAGACCGACGCAATATCATTGCCGTCGAACGGCCAGAACGGCAGATCATGATGCCAGTCCGTCGGCGCGGTGGTGCCAGGTTCCTTGATGAAAAGCTGATCGTAGAAATAGCGCACGTCCGGCACACTCATCAGCCGTGCGACGATCTCGGCTGCGGGAGAGTTCGCGACGATGCCCATAAACCCGGGACTGGTCCGGGCCATGTGACTGCTCGCGATCGTCCGACCCGGCCCGCCATCGGCATCGAACGCGGCAACCAGGCTCACGGACATTTTGGTCGAATGGTCAACGCAAAGCGCCAGGCTCTTGGCAAGTAGGTCCGCATCGAACTGGCCGCGAATACAGACCACGCCATCGCGTTCATAAGTATGAATGTCTGCCTCGGAAATCGGATTCTATAACGCCATACCCGCCCCCCTAGTCGGCTTCTGCCCGCAGCGGGCGCGCCAGCAGTGCCTCTATCACTACATCGATATCGGCGCCCTTGTTCAGCACCTCATCGACCGCCGTGGCGATCGGCATCTCGAGGCCGAGCTTGTCCGCCAGCGCGACGGCAGCACTTGCGGTATAGACACCTTCCGCGACCGAATGCCGCTCGCCCAAAATTTCCGCGAGCGTGCGGCCCGCGCCCAGCGCCAGGCCGAGCGAATAATTGCGTGACTGCTTACTGGTGCAGGTCAGCACCAGGTCGCCCAGCCCCGACAGCCCCATCATGGTCTCCGCGCGCCCGCCCTTGGCGAGGCACAGCCGGGTCAGCTCGGCGAGGCCTCGGGTGACGAGGGCAGCGCGCGCGTTGTCGCCGAAGCCCC
>MEHZ011493809.1_pt1 | contig 14078 bp, 9 predicted proteins | sample 897221 | NCBI WGS metagenome assembly MEHZ01 (sample SAMN05514161, study PRJNA337945) | marine metagenome | isolation source: marine surface water | place: Arctic Ocean | collected 2007-12-13
GACCGCAAGAGGATAGCTTGGTGCGCCTCCGCCATAACCGCGACTAATGATGCCGGGCTTGAAGCCCTGTTTCTGTAATTCTTGAGAGAGTGCGATTAGCAAGGGTGTCTTGCCGGTGCCACCGAGTGAGATATTTCCAATGACAAGGACAGGAACTCTTAGATCGGCTGGACGTTCTTTTGATTGCTGAGTAGCCCGGCGAATTTTTGTCAGGGCTTGGAACAGCACAGAAAGTGGCCATAACAAAATCAGCCACCCTGCTCTTTTATGCCATGCTCTTTCTAGAAAGCTCATTCTGCTGTTGCCGCTGCACTCTCCGAGAACTGTTTCGCGTGAAGCTTTGAGTAGTTCGCCTGCAGAGCAAGCAATTCCTCGTGCGTACCCGACTCTATGATTTTTCCCTGCTCCATGACTAATATCAAATCCGCACTCTCGATTGTCGATAATCTATGGGCAATAACAAATGTAGTCCTTCCCTGGCGCAGGGTATCCAAAGCTTCCTGAATACGCATCTCCGAGTCGGAATCTAGCGCCGAGGTCGCCTCGTCGAAAATCAAAATAGGAGCGTCTTTCAATAGAGCGCGTGCAATCGCAATGCGCTGACGCTGTCCGCCGGACAATAACACGGCATCGTCACCAACCTGCGTGTTCAATCCTAACTCTAACTGAGCGATGAACTCCATCGCGTGCGCATCACTCGCCGCCTTAGCCACCTTTTCAAGATCGATAACACCCTCTCCGTAGGCGATGTTCTCTTCTATCGTGCCATTGAATAACACGACCTGTTGAGAGACTAGGGAGATGTTTTCACGCAGGCTCTCCAACTTCAAGTCCTTCAAGGGCACGCCGTCGAGCGTTATCTCGCCCTGCTGAAAATCATAGAATCGAGTAATGAGGCTCACCAGAGAGGATTTGCCGCTACCAGACTTTCCGACCAGCGCGATCGTCTGCCCCGGCTGTGCGACGAAATTAATATCCACAAGTGTCTGCGTTGCTTCATTATACGAAAAACCCACATTCGTGAATTCGATACGCCCCTTCGCACTATTCAACACTTGCTCGCCAGTGTCCTTCTCCATGTCTTCATCGAGTAATTCGAAGATACTAGCCGCGGCTGAAAGCCCTCGCTGTATCACTGCGTTGATCTGAGTGAGCTGTCGGATAGGTTTTGCGAGTAAGCCGGCTGCACTTAGAAACGCCACGAAGTCGCCTGGCGTATTGGTCGCGAAGAATTCAGGTGACATAGCGAACCAGACTAATGCCGCGATCGCCGTACTGACTATCAGCTGGATCAGCGGAGTGCTCGCGCTACGCGTAAGCACCATTTTCATATTCTGCACACGGTTCTTTTCGCTCGCAGCAGACAGTCTTTTGCTCACATAGTCTTCTGCATTGAATGTGCGAACGACGCGATGGCCCTTGATCGTCTCTGTGGTAATCTGCGTCACATCACCCATGGAATCTTGTATCTGCGTGCTATAACGGCGGAACTTCTTCGACGCTACGGAGACTACCTTGCCGACTACCGGCGCGATGATCAAAAAGGTAAGACTGAGCTTCCAGTCCATGTACATAAGATACGCGAGCAGCCCGACTACAGTGAAGCCTTCGCGCACCACCACCGCGGCAGCATTGCTGGCGGCACCGGTAATCTGCATGACATCGTAGGTTAGTTTAGAGACGAGTCGTCCCGAGGAATTCTTATCGAAGTAACTTGTCGGCAAGCGAATTAACCGGTCGATCAGTTCGCAGCGTAACTTGTGCACTAGGTGATTGGATATACCTGCTAGATAGTAGCTACCCATGAAACCACCAAGTCCACGCACGGCAGCCAAGCCGATAAAGGCCAGCGGACTCAATATTCGCAGCGCCTCATAGTCCTCCGCGGCAATCGCGTCGATGGTCCAGCCCAGCCACCAGGTCGCCGCGGGCGCGGTAAGCGCGAAGATGATATAGCCAAGCGTCGCCGTGACGAATAGCATGCGGTGCGGAAAAACATAGCTGAATAGCCGCCTGTACAGGCGCCAACTCTCTTGCTTACCTATTTTACAATCTGTATCGCTCATAACAAGTCAGTTGGGGCAGACCCCGGTTGTTCAAGTTGCTCGGATTGCTGAGGCCGCTGCGTGGCAATGTTGAGTCGTGTAAATCCAGATTGACCAATGCCGTCCATAGCTGTTACGACAGATTGATGCGTAGCCTCAGCATCCGCGATCAATAGGATCGGTAAGCTGTGATCACCGCCCGACTCTACCTCCAACCCCTGCACCAGTGTCTCGATACTAGCATTAACCAGTCCCCTGCCATTGATCGAAAAACTGCCATCTCTGGCGACTAGAATTTCAATCTGCCCAAGGTCACTCTCAGCGACCTCGGCATTCGCCTCTGGCAGGTTCACTAGCAGTCGTGTCTCGCGACTAAATGTCGTGGTTACCATAAAGAAGATAAGCAGAAGAAACACCACATCTATGAGCGGAGTCATATTGATGGCAAGTTCTTCGCGTATAGCTCGTTTGAATTTCAAGTTGCTGTGCTCTCTCTAACTCTTCTATTTCACTTCTACTTTACGGTCGCTGTGCAGCGCATCGACTAGTTTGATCGATTCCTGCTCCAGGGTCAGTACTAGGGATTCGACCTTTCGCGTGAAGTGGCGATGCCATATGTATGTAGGTATTGCGACGGTGAGTCCAGCGGCAGTGGATATCAATGCCTCTGAAATACCCCCAGCCAGTGCATTCGCATTGCCTGTACCCTGCAACATGATCTCGTTGAACACACGAATCATGCCGACAACCGTGCCTAATAGACCGAGCAGCGGTGTGATCGCGGCTATCGTTCCCAAAGTGCTCAGGTAGCGCTCCATGTCATGAATAACCTGAGCGGCCCCCTGCTCGATACTCTCAATCATCGCCGCTCTGCCGTGCTTAGAGGTAAGCAGCCCCGCAGCCAGGACCTCACCGAGCGGAGAGGACAGCCGTAGTTCGCGTAGCTTACTAGAGTCCAACTGATTGTTTTTCAACCAAGTCCATACTTGTGCAAGAGTATGCTTAGGCGTGATGCGAGTGGCGCTCAGACTCCAGAACCGCTCAATAACGATCGCTATCGCTACGATGGAACAAAGAATAATGGGCAACATCAGCCAGCCGCCAGCCCGAATTATTTCTACCACGTGTTGCCTCCAAAAAATCGATTAATAACTCTATCATATCCACAGGTACACGGCCTACGAGACTGTCAGTACTGGGCATTAGACTATCGGCATCAATCGCAAGTCTAATTAATGCCAATATCGAGTATTTTGTTTCCGAAACTCGCTGGTTTGGATAATTTTGTCATCGCCGGCTCTTTCTTCAGTAAATTCGTCGTTAAGTCCCTTAGCAAATTTAAAACTGATCATGCCCGTCTCCACGGTTGAGAGTGCCTTACTAGCAAATTCGCCGTAGCGAGTAACCACCTGATCGTGAGGATGAGAAAAGCTATTCCGGTAGCCGGCAGAGAACACCACGTAGTCAGGCTCGACCTGTTTGAGGAAGGCATAGCTCGAAGAGCTTCGACTCCCGTGATGTGGAGCAACTAGCACCTCACTCGCGAGCTCTCCGGCATAGCGTATAACGAGTTGCGCTTCCGCCTCCCGTTCAATGTCACCGGGCAGTAACACGCTGCCCTCACTGGAGCGAATCTGTAAGACGCAGGAATTATTGTTCTCCGAGGAATAGTCTAGAGCGCTCTGTAGAAAGCGAAATTCGACACCATCCCAAATCCAATCATTGGTATCGCTACACAGTTCGACAGCTAACTGCGTTTGTAAATCCTCTCGGTTACTTATGAGTTTTTCTATCCTGATATTCGCTTCAACGCCGCGCAGCCCTCCAGCATGATCGTTGTCACCGTGACTAATTACGAGCGCATCGAGCGCGCGTATATCTAACGAACGAAGTGTAGGAACAACGACAGCAGAGCCGATATTAAAATCGGGGCTGAGATTAGCGCCCGTGTCATAAAGTAGGGCATGACTGCGCGTCTGAACGATAACGGCGAGACCCTGCCCCACATCAATAACATGCACTTGCAGGATAGTATTCTCTCCTGCCGACGACCTGAGGCGCTCTGGTATCGGCAGAACGCAGAGCATCAAGGGAATAACCAAGCCCCTTCGACATACTCCCTTAGGTAGCAGTAATAAGAAGACGGCAAAGAACAGAGCCAACACGTTCCAACTGGTAGGTTGTGCTACATGTAACTGCAAAGAGCTAGAACCCCACGCCACCAAGAACTCCATAAATTTGATAAGCAATACAATAGCGCCGTGTGCAACAGTGAACAGCAGAGTCGCCCACGGCTCATTCAGAAAGCTAACAAGCAAAGAGGCAAAACAAACCGGCACAATCAAGAAGCCGACAACAGGAATGGCGACAATATTAACCAACGGAGCTAGTAGTGAAAGTTGTTGCGTGAAAAATATTAACGGCACTCCCAGCGCGATAAAAACGGTAAGTTGCGGGCGGACGAAAAGCCTAACAGCCGCATCTAATTTCTCACGAGGCGAGATCTCGACATGTTCGGCACTTACAAATGCTACAGAAGAGCTGGCGAAGGTAAGCAACGATGCCACCGCGATGAACGACAACCAAAAACCACTGCTAACCGTCGCCAGCGGATTTAGCAGCAAAACAATAAACACCGCTAACAAAAGCCGAAAAGAAACTTGATAGCGCGCATTCCAAAAAAGACCACAGATAAGCACGGCAATCATGATAAACGCGCGCTGTGTGGGCAAGCTAAAACCTGCGAGCAACGCATACATAAAGGCAGCCGTCAGCGCAAAGAATCCGGCAAACTTTTGAGCAGGCACGAGTCTGCCAATGCGAACGAGCTTGCCAACAACTAGCGCCAACCAAAATGCGAACCCGCTGATCATGCCGATGTGTAGCCCCGATATCACGAACAGATGATTGCTTCCTGTTGCGGTAAAGAGCGCCCAGCTGTCTTGCGAGATTGCCGATCTATCGCCAAGCAACAGCGCGATCAAGAGGCCGCCGTATTGAGCGCTCGCTAACATCCGCTGCAATTTTATTCTTAGCCAATAGCGGATCGCGTGCAGCCATGCCGATGGCGAGAAACCAACACCTTTTGATGGGCCCGAGATCAATTGATTCGAAGCTGAATCCCGGACATAGCCGCGCGCGCTAACGCCCTGCTGAAACAACCAAGCCTCATAGTCGAAACCGCCAGGGTTAGAGAATCCATGAGGGCGATTAAGGCGTACTGCAAAGTGCCAATACTGCCCCGGGAGTACAGTGCTCCCACCGTAGTAATTGAGAATCACCTTGCGCGGAAAGAATCCGGATGGCCCTTGCCGAATCTCAAAGAAAAACTGCTGCGCAATCAATGATCGCTTTGGCAAGCCGATCACCACGCCCTCAACCTGAACTGTTTTCCCTTCGAGCGTCTCCGGCAAGCGCTCTCGTAAAAGATTGCCAGCCCAGTTTAGATGCCAACATACCCCTAGAAAATAGAGGAGCAACCCTATGAGCAATCGCCTAGGAAGATTGGAAGCCTTTAATAGCTCGATCAAAAGAAACGAGACTGCTAGGACGCCGGTGCAAATTAGGGAAAGAGTTAAAGCGAATGGAACATCAGTAACGAAGGTGGCGCTTGCAATACCTAAGCAGATCAATACTAAGGCGCAGCGCATCCATTCCCCTATCTACCTCTTCTTCCTGTATCTTTGTTTATAAGTTATAGACAGGGAATTGAGATAAAGCGAGGTACGGGAAAATTATTCGTGGCGCAAGGCATCGGCCGGTTGAATCGCCGCCGCCTTCTTCGCAGGATAGAGGGTTGCCAGCAGAGAAAGTACCAGCACACCTGACGCGACAGTGACTACATCGAGAAGGTTTAACGCCGAGGGAAGAAAATCGATTGGGTAGACTTCGGCATTCAGTATTTGAACTGAGAATGTAGCCTCTATAAACGCAGCGAACTGACTAATGTAAAGCGAACCCAGCACGCCCAGCACCACCCCAATCGCTATACCGGTGAGACCGATAAAACAGCCCTGCCACATAAAGATGTGATTGATTGTCTTCGGACTCGCACCTAGCGTTCTTAATATCGCGATGTCGCCACGCTTGTCGCGCACGATCATGATGAGGCTAACTACCAGATTAAATGCCGCCACACCGATTAATAGCCATAGCATGAAACTAATAATTCCGCGCGAGAACTGAATATTTTCATAGATCGCACCCAGCGTAGCCACCCAGCTCTCACCACGCAATGCCCCAGGCAGATCAGCCATAATTTCTTGGCGGACCATTTCGGCCTGCAACACATCGACAGTTCGAATATGCACAGCATTATAAGGCGTGCGCAGCCTAAACAGAGCGCGTGCCGCGGAGAGATTTATCATCACCAGATTGCCATCTAACTCCGCTGCGCCCACGCGGTAGATTCCCACGACATCAAAGCCTTTAAATGTAGCAAGCGGAGTAATAGGATTTATAGAGATCGACGTCGAAAAAAGATCGACATTGTCCCCCAGCCCTACTCCCAATCTGTTTGCGAGTGTTTGCCCGAGCACGATCCCCCAACGATTATCTTGCAGTGCCGTGAGATCACCTGCGCGCATGAATCTATTAATGGCTGAGGACTCAGCCTCGAGCGCTGCATCGACGCCATTAATTACTACACCTTTGTGACTGCCTTGAGCCGCTGCCACGCCGCTAGCCTGGATTACCGGTGAGATCGAGACAACGGCTGGGTTCTGCTCAATAGTTTCGCGAATCTCTAGCCATTGTGTCTCGTTGAGGTTTTCTTCTGAACTAAGAGTGATATGCGGCACTATGCCCAGCACGCTTTGTCGCATCTCCTTATCAAAGCCGTTCATAACCGAGAGCACAATAATCAGGATAGCCAGCCCCAAAGCTAGACCGAAGATAGAAATGGCCGACATGAAAGAGACTAAATGACTACTTTTGCCGGCGCTCACATAACGAAACGCAACGAAGCGCGACAAAGACAGCGGTTTATTGCTCATTCAGCAGCCCGTCGGCAAGCAGAAACTTTCGCTCCATAGAGGACGCTAGCAATTCATCATGGGTGACTACGATGAAGCTTATCTCTAATTTTTCGTTTAAGTCATTCATCAGCGCATGAATCTCGGTCGCAGTATTCCGATCGAGATTGCCGGTAGGTTCATCGAGCAAGACACAATTAGGCTCTGTTACCAAAGCTCGTGCAATCGCCACTCGCTGCCGCTCGCCGCCGGAGAGTTCAGAGGGTTTGTGCTCGACCCTAGCCTCTAGGCCTACTTTGCCTAACATCGTTCGTGCCCGCTGCGCAGCCTCAACCATAGGTAGTCTGGCTATTAATAACGGCATACACACATTCTCTAGCGCCGAAAACTCGCCAAGCAAATGGTGGAATTGATACACGAAGCCAAGGTTTTTATTGCGCAGAAGTCCCCGCTGGGTCTCATCAACCTGTGCCAAGTTCTTGCCCGCTATGGTGACCTTGCCGCTGGTTGGCAGGTCGAGACCGCCTAACAGATTGAGCAAGGTGGTTTTGCCAGAACCAGAGCTGCCTACAATCGCTATTCGCTCACCGCGACCGACCTGCAAATTCACGCCCTTCAATACCTGCACTAACTGAGGCCCTTGAGAATAAGTTTTCTCAAGCTGCTCACAGGTCACTACTGTCGAATTCTCTGTCATCTCTTTCTATTACTCATAGCGCAGCACTTCTGCCGCCTGAATTTGACTGGCACGGTAAGCTGGATACAGCGTCGCGAGAAAACTAATTGTGAGCGCCGCAATACAGATCAGTCCCACCTCCGACCATTCGATCTCTGTCTGCAAATGCGAAATAAAATAGCGATTCGAATCACCCGCAAGGGAATTAATAATCCCCTCGAGTATAAGGCTAATATCGGTAATATTAGCCGCCAATAGCGTGCCGAGTACTGCGCCGATCAATGTTCCCAGCAGTCCAGCGACCAAGCCCTGCACGACGAATATTTTCATAATGGTGCTTCTGCTCGCGCCCATGGTGCGCAAGATCGCTATGTCCGCTCCCTTGTCGGCGACAACCATAACTAATGTAGAGACGATATTTACGGCACCTACTATAACGATCATCAACAGCATGAAACTTGTGAGCACCTTTTCCATACGCAGCGCATTAAACAAACTCGCCTGCGCCTCATCCCACGACTGCACATTTAAGCCGGGGTAATCAGCAAACAAGCCTTCTGCGATCGTCTTGGCATTAAACACATCATCAACCCGCAGCCTAAGCTGCAATTGTGACGCAGAATTTAGCGCAAATAGCTGTTGGGCCTGCGCCAGATTAATCAGCGCCGTATCACTATTTCCATAGGCGCCAAAATCGGCGTAGCCGACAACAGTAAACCCTTCTGTGTCGGCGAGATTTCGAGCAAGCAAGCTACCCAACGCAGTAACTGAAAGATCCGCGCTACTGAACACACCTAAGCTACTGGCGAGCTGCGCTCCTAGAATGATGCCGTTTTCAGTTTCGGAAAGCGCTATGAGCAGATCTCTGTAGCCAGAGCTAGGATTGTCGACCACATCCGCTTCAAGCCTGCCCTTGACACCCCGCAGAGTGACAAAACGATTGTTCCCTTGGTGCAGAATGTTTGCCTCACCCTCGAGATAGGGCGCCACTGAAATCACATTCGGGGAGTTGAGTGCAATATTGGCGAGTTCAGTCCAATTCGTCGTTACTCCATCGCCGGAGACCGTGACATGAGGAACCGACTTCAGCGCATCAGCGCGCAGTGTATCGATAGAACCATTCATCACCGACAGCGCAACGATCAGAATCATTACACCCAGGCTTACGCCGAGCATGGAAATTAAGGAGACAAATGAGAGGAAAAAATTCCGCTTCCTAGCCAAGGTGTAGCGCAAACCCACGAATACAGAGAACGGCTTTTGCATGAGCAAACCTTGTTTGAATCACGATCGAAGATGTCAATTAGGGTCTAAACCTCTAATTATAATTAGGATCGAACTGCGTAAAACGCTGTCTCTAGTAAAACATACGTCACGCGTTACATAATTAAATCTGCTGCGCGTGTCGCTGCAAGAGCCTCTGCACAGTCTTGAAGCTGATCGGCATTATTGGCGTTGATACTTCACCGGAGATGGCACGCAGTGACTTACCCTGCTTCTTCAGCTCCATTATTCTACACAGCACTTTCTGCTCCATAGCGTTTTCGATAAGGCGACCATTCTCATGAACTATATAGCCGAATGGGCGGCTGCCGCCGAGATAACGCCCCTTCTTTCTTTGTCGCCGCTTAACGCCCTTAATACGCTCCGCCGACTTACGCTTTTCTAACGCACTAAATAGCTCGGTTACGTTAGCGAAATTCACGCTGATTTGCGCATCGGTAATATCACCACCTAGCTCGACAATGTGCAACTGAACGGACTTTTCTCGCAGTTTTTGTACCAGCTTGATCACTTCATGACTTGAACTGCAGATGCGTTCGAGCTTGCTGCATAGCAGCACATCACCTGGCAGCAGCAGATTCATCAATCGCTTGCCCGACTCGCGGCGGTCGAATTCATGATGCCAATTACAATTTGAGTCCTTCAGTGTCTCCGTCATAAACCAGCTCTGGCGGAGGCAGTAAGTTTGTATGGCCAGCATCTCTGGCTCTAAAATCGCGTCGAGCTCGTCCTGTTCCAGTGAAGATTCCAGCTCAGAAGTCCTGCAGTAGGAATAAATAGTCATTGATCTTGCCCCTAACAGTTTTGGCGACACGTCTTGTTAGTCGAGAGTTACCGCCTGTTAAATTCTTGGTCTGTTTTTATTCTATTTTTGTCCAGAATCAACCCTGATCCGACCGCAAGTGATTGCTTAAATTCTATGTTTTGCCAGTATCTTATTGATTTTTGTGTCTTTGTACTGGCAAAGCCACTGCGGCCGGTATTTTAACCACAGGACTTTCGTTTTATCAAGCGGCGTAGCAGCGACGCATTCACAAGACAGAGTCACGATGCGCTCGCAGTGCGCCACGCCACCGTCCTTGCCATTGGATAACGCTAGAAACGGCTTTAGCAACTACCAATCTAAATCGGAAGAATGATGCATGTTATTGTTTTTTTTATTAAATTTCGTAAAAACAAGGACTCATTAATTGAGTCCTATAGACATTGCTGTTATATTCCTTCCTCTTGCTCCTTCTGAATTTTTATTTGAAGGTAGCGTCTGTAAGCCTCAAGCGCCCTTTTGCGCGGGATACAGAGCATTGGAAGTCGTCGGTTATTTGAGAGATTTTGTTAAGGCCTCTAGTTAAAGACTATTGGATCAAGCTCTCCTGACGACAACTACACCGGGTCCGTGCCTTTAAGGGGCGACCACAGAGGCAGAATTACAGCTTCATAAGACTGATTCGCACCAATACAGGGCAATCAGCGGATAGCTAGAGAGACTGCTAACCCATTTAACAGTTATTAAAAGTCGTGACTCAAGGTCATGATGAGACAAACCGGATAAGTTTAGGAATTGATATTCGAAAAAGGCAGCTGATGCTACGCTGATATCCAGCTCTAATCAGCTGGGCAACGAAAGACAAAACTAAGTAATATTTTCAACAAAAACAATAGATACGATGCAACATAGAGCCTCAAGTAGGCGATTAATTGAGAACAAGGCAAGTCATAGCACGTCTATGGTTGTCCTATTATTGTTAAAACGTTAAGAATTTGCTGTAGCTGAAGCCTAATCGACCTGATTGCGCCTCCTTTGTTGCCCGTACCCACTACTGCTTCGTGAGTCGTGCGCGCCCCACTCGATGATTTCCTCCTAAGTTTCTTATCTGGTTCAACAACAAGTGAACCTATTATGAAAAGAATGCTTATTAACGCAACGCAGGAAGAAGAGCTCCGTGTTGCCCTAGTTGATGGTCAGAAACTCTACGACCTGGACATCGAAAACCGCACCCGCATCCAGAAAAAGGCAAATATCTACAGAGGCAAAGTGACTCGTGTAGAGCCTAGTCTTGAAGCTGCCTTCGTCGATTTCGGTGCCGAGCGCCACGGTTTCCTGCCATTAAAGGAAATATCTCGCCAGTACTACGCCAAGGATGTTAGGAGCAAGAACCTCAAGGAGCTGATCCCTGAAGGTACTCAGGTTATCGTCCAGGTTGAGAAGGAAGAGCGCGGCAATAAAGGCGCGGCTCTTACTACTTACATCAGCCTCGCCGGACGCTACCTAGTATTGATGCCCAACAACCCTAAGGCCGGCGGCATTTCTCGTCGTATCGAAGGCGATGACCGCTCTGAATTACGTGAGGCCTTGCGTGGTTTAGAGATTCCAGACGGTATGGGAATGATTGTACGTACCGCCGGAGTCGGTAAGGCACAGGAAGAATTACAGTGGGACTTGGACTACCTGTTAGCACTGTGGCAGGCAATTCAAGAAGCAAGCACAACCAAACCAGCGCCCTTCTTGATCTATCAGGAGAGCAACGTCATCATCCGAATGATCCGCGACTACCTGCGCAAGGATATCGGCGAAGTGCTTTTCGATACGAAGGAATCCTTCGATGAGGCAATCACCTTCATCAAGCAGGTGATGCCGCAATACGAAAACAGGATTAAGCTGTACGAGGACAAGCTCCCTCTCTTCAATCGCTATCAGATCGAAGGTCAAATAGAGAGCGCCTTCGAGCGCGAAGTTAAACTTCCCGCAGGTGGCTCGGTAGTAATCGATCCAACCGAGGCGTTGATTTCGATAGATATCAACTCCTCGCGTGCGACGCGCGGTGCCGACATCGAAGAGACGGCACTAAACACAAACCTCGAGGCAGCTGACGAGATCGCACGGCAATTACGCCTCAGAGATATGGGCGGCCTGGTTGTCATCGATTTCATCGACATGAACTCCAGCCGCAACCAACGTGAAGTAGAAAATAGAATGCGCGATGCGCTAGAACCCGACCGCGCGCGAGTGCAAGTCGGCCGTATCTCCCGTTTCGGGCTTCTCGAAATGTCACGACAGAGACTGCGTCCTTCACTAGGCGAAACTAGCGGGATAGTTTGTCCGCGCTGCAGTGGTCAAGGATCGATTCGCGATGTGGAATCACTCTGTCTTTCTATTCTAAGAATTTTGCAGGAAGAAGCGAACAAGCAAAAATGCCAGGAAGTAAGGGCCACTGTTCCCTTAGCCCTTTCTTCTTATTTGTTAAACGAAAAGCGTGCAGGACTCGCCGACATCGAGGAACAAAGCGGCACTAAGGTTTCGATAATTCCTAACCCCGAGCTACAAACTCCTCATTACGAAATTACTGCCGTGAATCAGCAGGGCGAAGTGTATGAGGTAGACGTTACAGCTATCGCTGAGCCTGCTCCAAATGCGAAGTCAAAGGGACAGGACACTCCAGCGGCGCAGAAGCCAGCGGTGAGCAATATATCTTCAGATCGTGCGCCTCCACCTCCTCACGTGGCGCCGAAGAAGAAAGGCTTCTTAGCGAAACTTTTTTCAGCACTATTTGGCTCTTCCGAAAAGAAAAAGGAAGAACCCAAGAAGAGATCTCAAAGCGGTAATCGTAATCGTTCTAGAGGCAATTCACGCAATCAGAATCAGCGCAGCCAACCCTCACGTGGCGGTGCCGGCAACCAGCAGCGCAATGATTCACGCAGAGATCGCAGCGGAAAGCCTTCTAATCAGAATCAACGACGCAACCAGCCGAACAAGAATAATACCGAAGGCGGTAGGTCTATCTCTGATAACGAAAATCCTAACAAGCAAGCTAAGGTAGCGTCATCTGACACACCGGAGCAAAATTCTGGCCAGAACCCAGAGCAGAGCTCTGAACAAAAGGCGCAACGACGGCCAGCTAATAAGCGCCCGCGCAATTCCAATCAGCGCAGACGTGGGCCAAGACCAGATCAGGCTAAAGCAACTACTGATGAGGCAGCGTCTAATCAGCAGTCTACCCAAGCACCAGTTGCAGCTGCTGAAGTAGATGGCAACAAGGCGCCTCAAGAATCCTCAAGCAATGGTAATCAGCAACCACGACAGTCGAATCAGTCTGGCAACAGATCTAGAGGCGGTAGCCGTCGGGGTAATGGATCCAATGCAAATGCTAACGACAGTACAGCAGCAAATACTCAAGCAAGCAGCACTGACAGCGCCGCTGCTGCGCAAGCACCGGCAGCGGCACCATCACCGGCTACTAGCGATGCATCGAGCCCGCCTCCTGTAAATGTGCAAGCCGTGCCTACAAGCCCAGCTCCAGCAGTAGTCGCACAATCTGTGCAAGCAGCACCCGTTCAGGAAGCTACTCCAGCACCGGCTCCAGCGCCGGCGCCGGCTCCAGCACCTACTCAAACAACCCAACAGGCGCCGCGTGAGAACAGTGTAGCGCCTAAGCCAGTCGAAAAACCCGCTCAACAGCCACAGGCTGCTAGCACACCGGCTCCAGCTCCTAAACCAGTTGCTGCTCCTAAACCAGTTGCTGCTCCGATTCCCGCTGCTGCTCCGGCTGCTGTTGCTCCAACTCAGGCTGCTGCTCCAACTCCGGCTGCTGCACAACAGAGCAAGCCTAAGCCAAGCGCTGCACCAATATCTGCTGGCGGTCGTGCAGCTAACGACCCGCGCGAAATTAAACGTCGCGCGCTAGCAGCTGCAAAGGAACAGAATAAGACTGAGTAGCTGAAAGAAATAGTCACTCGTAGAGTCAAATCAGTTGCACAAAAAAGCCCGGTTATCCGGGCTTTTTTGTGTCTGGCCTAAATCGAGATATACGCCGTTGTTTCTAACATTTGCGCACTCTTTTTTACATGGCGTGTTTAACTAAAGGGCAGCCTCCAATTCTGGAAGCACCTTAAACAAATCGCCTACCAAGCCATAATCGGCAACCTGAAAAATCGGTGCCTCTTCATCTTTATTTATCGCAACAATTACCTTGCTGTCTTTCATGCCAGCAAGGTGCTGAATCGCGCCAGAAATACCTACTGCAATATACAGATCAGGAGCAACTATCTTGCCTGTCTGACCTACCTGCATATCGTTTGGCACGAAGCCCGCATCAACCGCGGCTC
>MEHZ011531820.1_pt1 | contig 14060 bp, 23 predicted proteins | sample 897221 | NCBI WGS metagenome assembly MEHZ01 (sample SAMN05514161, study PRJNA337945) | marine metagenome | isolation source: marine surface water | place: Arctic Ocean | collected 2007-12-13
GTCTTAATATCTACTATAGACCATCTATCTGTATTAGGGTGGTAAAATACTAAGTCTACTAGCCCTTTAAACATGACGCCAGGGCGTATCTCTTGGTATAAGAGTGTCTCTATACCAGCCAATTTCATGTTCTTAGTACTAAAGTATGCAGCTCTTTTCTTTTCCAAAAAGTCTATAATATGTTTACCTTCAATCCAAAATTGAGTAAGTTCCTCTTGAGTAGTAAAGTGTTGATGTCCATTTTGAGCCTTTCCAGACTTATAAGCTTTTATCATATTTTCATATAATAATTGATGCTTATCCATTTCATTAGCTGTCTTTACTTTATCATGGTACATAGTCTCTAACCAAGTCTGCATAGTTTCATGCATAGCAGTACCGAAGCAAGTGTAAATGTTCTGAGTGAAAGGTACTTCTTTTCTAAGGTACATCTTCTCCCATAGCTTAGGACATTTATTATATGTACTAATAGAACTATAAGAGATATGGTTATTCTTAGAAGGAGTTTGTTTAATCTTACTCTCCCAAACTTCTTTGACTAATGGATTATTAAGCTTCTTTTCCGTTAGGGGGTAAATCTTCTTTGGCATAACTTTTTAATTTTTCTACATATAACGTTGCATCCATTAACTCTTCTTGTAAATGAGTTAACCAATCGAATAGGTTGAGATCCTCTCTCTCTAATGTAGTATTATATTTTTTAATTCCTGTTTGTGATCTTTCTTCAAATTTCTCTTTAACTGCTTGAACAAATTTATCTTTCTGCATTGATTTATTAATTGTTACGTAAATATCACCTGGGTATAATTTTCTCATATAATTAAAGATACGAATTAATTTACAAGTAAACAATTTTATCTTCATCATCTTTATCGACCCAACCTTGAGAACCGTCTGTAAACTTTACTCTTCTTTTTGATGGAGTCTTTTGGAGTACCCTTGCGACTTTCTTATGGGGTTTCTTCTCAGGTATCTCTTTATCATTTTCATCGGTAATCTTCCACTCTTCAGTTGGCTCTACTACAGTATGTTCAACATTCAAATTTTCAATGTCAGGTTTATCGTAGTGTTCTCCTGTGTTTCCATTCTGACCAATTGCTTTCATTCTTTCCTCAGCAATATCTTCATTATACTGTTCCGTATAATATAAATCAGGTTTAACCTGATCTTCTGCTGGTGGAACATCATTTTCTAACTCCCCGTATAAGTTCTTCCTATTAGCTTTGTCGAATGCAAAGTTTGCTGCAATTACTAATGAAATAGCTAGAGGGTCAAATACAAATATAATTACTAGTAGCAGAATATTAATAATCTTATCCATTGTTACTCCAGTTAGTCCTGAAAGGTACTCTAAAGGGCCTAACTCCCCTGCTACTTTAGTATTGTTTTCTAACTCTAATATAGCTAACTGGTATTTCTGTAGGCTATCAGCTACCTGTTCTCTTTTCGCTTGAACAGCTGCTCTATTTTCTTCTTCAACATTAATACGACTTTGGGATAATCTAAGTTCGGCAGTACTAACTGTTGATCGAAAGCCTGTAGATGATGTCGTGTCTCGTACTTGAATCGAGGTCGCTTTCGCACCAGATAGAGTAGAAATGTTATTAGAGATTCTTTCAAGTTCACCGTCATACCTTGCCACATCCTTTCCATAAAAATCTGTCTTTTGTTCTAAAAATGCTACTTGATTATTCTTTACTGTTAACTGTCTATAAGTGTCTTGATATGCCGCACTTAAAAAGCCGTATATACCCATACTAGTAATCAATACTAAGACTACAGCAGCAATAGAGAGATACGTTCTAAGAAGCTTATTTATAGTGTCCCAATACTGGTATAAGAGTGAAGCTATAACTAGTTTAGCTACCTCCAATGAACCAGCCATTATAATTACTTCCAATGTAGCACCAGCAAATAGTTTACTTAAACCACTTACGGAGTAAAAAGCAGCTGATCCACTAACGGAAAGAGCAGTCAACGCTATGAGTGTAGGGAATATGTTACTTTGTATTCTTTTTATCATTTTATCAGGAGTAAGGCCAGTGCTACTGCACCTACTGTTGAACCAATTTTGTATAGTTTTTGAGTTCTAGCTTGTATTTTTAGTTCAGCCTGTAAATCTTTAGAAAGAAAGTCTGATGTTTCTAGTTGTTTATCTTTGTCGTTAAGTATTGTTTGATAGTTCTTAACTTGTAAGTTTAGGTTCTTATTAAGTTCAAGTGACGTATTTAACTTACCGTTTGTTTCTGCTAGAAGTTCCTCTAAGGTGTTAGTAGATTGTTCTAGTCCGTCGAACTTAATTAAGTCTTTAATTACTAATTTGGCAATAGGTTTAGTTAATACTATCTTTGTCGTATCCGTAACGGTCTGTGAAAAACTGTTCCAGCTCATCAGTACCGAAAGAATTAATAGCATCAAGCTTTTCCTGTGTTTCTTTTTTGATAGCATAAATTCTAATATTTAAATTTTTAATTTTCCTATCGTACTCTACTACTTGAAGTTCAAGTGAATCTGCTTGTACTTTTAATGTACTGTTCTTAGTATTTAAGGAATCTATTTTCTGCTGTAAGGTAATTATTTGATTTTCATACATAGACACATCCGTCTTAACAACGGTAGGGTCGAAGATTACTTTATATATTACTATAGCAGCGATCGCAATAATAATATTTTGTATTAGTATTCTATTCATATGTAATAAATATAGTAAATTTATTTCAATTTACCAACTAATGCTGATTTAAAAGCTTCCCAATCGAATCCATTTCCTGGGTCAGGCTTACCTTTTCCTTTTCCTCTCACATGATCACCTGAACAATCAGAGTGTCTACATACCATTTCAATTGGAATACTGTATTTATTCATCCAAAAACTAAATACATCAACGATGGTATCAAATTGAGGTTGGCTATATGTACCTTTTTGATGTATCTTCTTATTGAAAGATGTCCAATCATTTACTCCTGAAACTAATAGTTCAACTCCTAAAAAAGAAGAGTTAAGAGACTTGTAACCTCCCCATTCTGATTTACCTGCATGGAAAGCCTTTCCGGGAGTCTCTATATGTTTATCGTATGTACCGTCAGGTTTAACATAACCGTGAACTGATAAACCTATTTTCTTAATAAAATCTTTAGCATATAACGTTTTTCCTTCATATACTAAGTACTCCGACATACTGTGTAGTATGAGTCCTTTTGGTACTATTGGCATAACTAACTCTATTTAAAAATTATCGTAATCTATTGCATCACCGCAGTTGTCACAGTAACTTGGACCATCACTATCGCTAGGAGGTGTAATTGACACTCCTGGAATGCCATCGTCATCACTAGCATTAAACCAAAAGTCAATAATCTTACCGTAAGAGGCAATAAATGCACCCAATACAAGTAAAAGAATTTCCTTCCATTCTGAGCCCATTGCTGCTTCAGAAAATAAAGCTATACCTATACCTACCATTATTAGTAAGAAGGTAATTAATACTACGGTTGTTATAATAAACCTATTTCTACGTACTCCTTTATGTTTTTCTGATACTTCTGCCATGGTTTTATATTTTAGTCATCTAATTTTGAAAATCCATTTGGTACTAATCCTTCACAAATTAATGTAGCAACTATTGGAGATACTACTGAACCTACAAATAATCCTACACCTGCTGGTGTTGATAGTGCTGCTGTTGCATATATTGGATTTGCCTTACCTACTACATTTGTAAGTACTTTTGTAAGTAGTTCTTTATTACATTTTCCTTTCACACCTGGTATTAAGAATATACCATCTGCTAAAAGTTTACCAACTTCTTTTGATACTAACATTATTGCTGCTTTTTGACCTAATGAGACCATTGCTGCTACCATACTAGCACTAATAGTTGTTGATGTCACAGTACCGGGGTCTGCTGGTGCTGGTTTAGGGGTAAAGTATGCAACACATCCAGTTGTAAGTGCCATATTTAATCCAATATAACATGCGTTTTGGTCTAACCATTCAACAGCATCTTCTGCTGCTTCTTTAATATCATCTGCTATATCTTCAACTACTTCTAATCCATCTTTAGCAAAATCAATTGCTTGTGCACTACCTTCTTTCCAAGTATCAGAGGCTACATCCAATCCTTGTTTGGCAGCTTCTTCAGTATTCTTAGCAACTACATTAGTTGTTTTTACTACTGCCTTTTTGGAATCAGTATAAATATTTGTAGTTGTTTTAGCAACTGTGTTAGCTACTTTAGTAGTTTCTTTTGCAACGGTGTTAGCTGCTTTTGTTGTAGTATCAGCTACGGTGTTAGCTGCGTTTGTAGTTTCTTTTGCAACTGTATTGACTACATTTGTTGTAGTGTCAGCAACTTTGTTTGCTTCTTTTTTAATACTCTTACCAATTTTTTTAAATAATCCCATAATCTTTTTTTAATTTATTTATTTTTATTTTAAAACTTATCTGCTAATTTTACTTCCTGTATTGCTTTATTAATATCATTTAAATTGACAGGTAGTAATAAATCTAGCCCTGCTTTAAACATTTCTTGTTTTTCTCCTTCTTTAAATATAAGTATAGTAGGAGCCATTCTTATTCTATATTTTTTTTTAGCAGAGGGTGCATCAACAATATTCACCCTATAGTACGCTCCTCCTTCTATACTCCCCCAATCAGAGAAAGCATTTTGCTTATTAAAATCAGCCCAAAATTCAACTACAACTATATGTGAACTGTTTATTTTAACATTAAAATTATCATCTGTAATAAATTCTTGTGAATATAAATTACTGGCGATTAATATTAATAGAAATGTTATAACTTTTTTCATCATTGCTTTTTCTGTAACTCGTATAATCTGTCATCAATTTTCTCTAACTCTTTTAAGATAGCTTCTACGTCTTCTTGAGTATCCATTATTGTCTGTCTAATAAGTTCGTCCTTCATATCGAACTCTATTCGTTCAATAGGGGGTATTGGAAGCTCTTTAGCTTCTTGTATATCTGCTTTTAACGCAAACCACATTCCTATAATAGTAGAGATTAATACAAGTATTCCTCCTATAGTTTTTATATCGAAAGCGAAGTCTGGTTTTCCGTCTCCGTCAATATCTACTCCTACTGATACATTATCTACTTTTTTTGCCATTTCTATTTTCAAATTAATCTAGTAAATATCCGTATGGAGTACCGTCTACATCTCTTCCAATTGGATAGTTTTCTAATTTTGCTGTTACTGTATAAAATGCTTGTTGGTAAGGATTCCAAAATTCACCCTCTGCCTCTAAACAAATTAAACCAGAATGTGGTCCACCTAATTGACCAGCATCTAATACTACTGATGTAGCATAAACGATATAATCATCAGGACCTGGTATTTCTAATAATGTTTGTTTTGAATCAGTACCTAAGTGGTCATACGTACCTACATCTAGTAGTTGTCCATCATCTATTGCATCTGTATCTTTAAGTATTACTGCAAAATGTTCCGTGTTCATTCTAGGAGTACCTTTATCTTTTTGTAAGTAAAGTACAAATAATTTAGTTGTTACACCATTTTCTTTTTTAATCCCACCATAAGTATTAATTACTCTATAAAAATTTTTAGTATCTACAACGTTACCGTTTAAAGTTAATTCAAAGGTTGGTTCAAGTACTACTGGTTCGTCTTTTTGACAAGACCATAGTAGAGGTAATATTAGTAGTAGTAATAATTTTTTCATTATTTAAAAGTAAAGTTTAGTCCAATATTAGAGGTAAAGAACTCTCTGTCCCACATTTTATTATATTCACCTTCAGCAAATATTCCTATATTTTGAGTTAACTTCCAACCAAGTATTAAACCAAATTGATAATCATCCCATTGTTCTAAATCAGCATCTTTTCTTAATCCACCTTTACCCCAGTTATTTCTATTTAAGTAACTAAACTCTTCGTTACCTTTAATGTATTGGTGGAAAGGTAAATAATAGCTACCGTAAGTATGTAACCAAAACTTTTTACTATAGTGGTAAAAGTCAAATCCTACAATTGGAGTTACTTCACCGAAAGTACCTAATACGTCCCACATTTCATTATTGAATCTTTTGACTAGGTCTTTATATACGGTTTGCCTAAATTGTAAATCTGCAAATGCAATAACCTTACCCTCAGGGTCGTTCCAATAGTAGTCATCAATTATTTGTTCTTCATTTGTTATAGGGTTAATTGAAGTTGATGTATAGTATATGTCTTGGTAACCATACTCATACCCTAATTCATACCAAATATTACTTTTAACTTCTTCTCCTGTATTTTCATCAATCTCTACTTCATTTAACCATAATTGTATAGGAACATATCCAAATGCTTCTTCATGTGTTCTGTATACAGCTCCTGCAGAAATAGAGAATTTAGAACCGATCGGGAGTCTGGCTCTTAATTCTGCTGAGTTATAATTAAATCCTATATTACCTTGTGATCTATGCTCTAATTTAGCAATATGGTATTTCCCAGTATGTCTTATAAAGTAACGAGAGTTCATAAATTCTTCTCCTCTTTGACGTTCTTTTTCCCAATTAACTAAATATTCTAATCCTTTAACTGCTGATGTTGGGGCTGATAAGCCTATATTGTTTTCAGTCCCATCATAAAAATTAGTGCCTTTAATTTCGTAGTCAAATCTTGCTAGCTTTCTTATACCTATTGAGATAGTATAATCAAATTCGTAATATGGAGTAACATCAATAACTCTATCATTACCTGAATATAAGCCGTCCTCAGAAGGTCTTGCTAAAAAGTAGTCTTTGCGAGGTTGTTGGTATGAATTTTTTGCTTTACCTGCAGCATAAAAAGTACCGTACTTAAGAAAATCTTTATATAGATCATTTAGGAACTGAGCATTTATAAAGCTGCTTAAAAATAAAGCTAATACTAAATGTATATTTTTTATTTTCATAATTAATATTTAATTTGGCTATATACCAAAGATACTAAAGCTGAACAAAAAGCTTATTAGAAATAATAAAAGTTTCATATAGTGTAATTAAAAAATTTACCTGTCATTATAGACAAGGTAGTTATTATAAAACAGTTATATAAAACTTCTTATTAATAAATAGATATCGTAAATAAAAAAAGAGGCCGGAGCCTCTTTATTCATATTCCTGTAACCCGGTATAGGAGTCAGTCAAGAGATTGTATTTCCTTTGGTTGGAATTCTCCGTTAACGTGTCCGCATGATTTACAAGCGAAAACAGGGATTGGGATGTAGGAAGGCTTAGGTTGACCTGTAAGGAGTCCTGAAGCCTTTCTGATAATGAGAGCTTGGTCAAAGTAGACTCCTCCGCACTCGTCACATCCAACTGATTGTGTTTGTTTAATGTCGACATTTAAATTCTGCTGCATTTTACTTTTTTACGTTAGCCTTACGACGAGGTTTGCGACCTGATCTCGGTTTACCTTTGACGGCACTTACAATATCACCAACCTGATTAGCTGCATCTTTGACTGCATCAACTACGTCTCCTGCTTCTTCTTTAACTCGGTTAGCACGACGTTTAACTTCTTTAGTAGTTTTCTGGACAGCTTCTTTGACGTTCTCAACTTTGTCTTCAACAACGTCCGGAATACCGTCCTTGTCACCATCTTTTGCAAGTCCGAAAAATTTCGTTCCTACATATACCGCTCCTGCTACTAAGGCCAAAACCAGTACAATAATTAGAATTGTTTTCATTTAAATTTTGTTTATTAACGTTTATATATATAAATATCACCGGAATTAAGGTACCGGCATTAACCTAACTGTTCTCTTACCGTATTTATCTTCCATTTTAAAATAAAAGTTTATAAGGTCTGGGCCAGTATACTTTGTGACTTGACTATCATACTGCTTTACTGTCATATGAAATTCACCAAGAAAACATTTCTTAAGTTCTACTAGTTTAGTAAATTCATCTTTATCTCTATCTTCTTTTAATCTTTTTACTCTAGCTCGATCTAACTGTATAGCTTCAAAATAAGTGTCGTCATGTTTATGTAGCTCGTACTTTTCATTCATTCGATGTTCCACAAGCTCAATTTCAAATGTAAAGGACCCTAAATCAAAGTCTCCGTTTTCTATTCTTTTGATTAAAGGGTGCCTGTTAGATAGGGGAGGATTGCGAAGGGTATAAGAACGCCACCACATATACCTATCGTACTTCTTCTTATAATAGTTAGTAGATAAGTATTTTTCTAACCACTTCTTTGAGTGTATTGGGCTGTAAGGTAAATCCATATCTTAAATATAGTACTTTTATATTAGACAACCAACTAAATAAGTGAACTTTTGTTTTTAAATTTCCACCCTTTTTGTGCGTAAACTTTTAAGAGTTCATCTCTTACTTTATGATGAGTAGGGTTTGTTCCTTTCTGTGCGAATTCATCTCCTCCACGTCTACCTAAAGTTAAATCTTGCCAAGTATCTCTATCGTTTTTATCTTTATCTAAAATCATAATAGGGATATTTTGATTTGCTAAACAAAATGAAAAATGTAAGTCTTCTCCGGTAGATTCATCTACTATAGTTTCGTTTAAGAAATGGTATAGTAATTCTGTTTTCATAAACCACCCTTGTCCTCCCATATCTACTTGGGTGGGTTTATTTAAAAATATTTCAGGACCTGTCCTTGATATATTATAATACGATATATTATTTGGACTTACAGTAACGCCAAAAGTACATATAACTACTTTATCGTTTTCTTTTTTGCTAAATTCCATACATCTCTCAATATATTTCTTGCCGGGTAGTATATCATCATCAACTATAAAAACATAAGGAGTTTTAATATGCAGTGAATTATAAAACCGTCCATATAGTGAATTAAAATGTTCGCTTTCGTTTCTGTAAATAATACTAGGGTACTTTAAATCATATGTTTTTTTATTCCTCCATATCATAAAAATATTAGAATCTACGGTCTGTTCATTTATAGATTCTATTTGAGATTCTAAATAATGTAGTCTATTTACTACTGAAAGTACTGTGGTTACTTTATTCATATCAGCCTGGTGTTTCCGGTCTTATTGTACTTATATTTTGGATTAAGATAGTTATTCAATTCTTCACTTACCACATTATTTAAATTCCAAGATTTAATTATATTTAGTGATAAGTCTCTATCTTTTCCGTATAAATCTTCATACCATACAATTTTTTTATTTGACATTTTAGAAACTTTAAAAAGATTCTCATGTTGCTCAGTAATTCTATTTTGTGCTTTTTTTATTACTTGCTTATTCTCTAGATATTCTTTCGGAATATCTTTTAATCTCCATGATCTTGCGCTGTGGTTATAGTATTTATCGGGTATATACAAATTTGTGAGTGGGTCTCTTTTTGAGTAGCGTTTTCGTAAATCTGATTGATAGTCTAAGTTAATAGCGCTTATAACATGTTCATCAAAATTTTTCCTACCAATAAGTATTGTATTCTCACTACCGAATAAATCTATTAAGTACATATGAAAATCTAATAAACTCTTATCAAAGTACTTAGGTTTCTGGCTGACTAAATTCTTTAGTACTGTATTGCTCCGGTTAGGAAGGTCATTAAGAAGGGTAGTACAATTTTCCTCATAATTGGGGTTGATGCTGGAGAATGGTTCTCCTATGTAATTTCCTTTTATTTGTTGAGTTAATCCACGTCCTAGAGATGTGGTACCGCTTCTTATACAACCTAAAACAAGAAATGAGTTTTGCATAAAGTTTTAAATGAAAGATTTTTTTCTCGTATCAGCGACTGATTTTCTTACAATATCGTAGCCTAAGTAAATTACAAGAAGAAAATCAGATTGGACTTCTTTTCTTTCATGTGGAACTATCATACCTTCAAAATAACAACCGTCTCCTTCTTCTAGTAATACTACTTTAGGATTATCGTTTTTGTCGTATACAACTAGAGGGTTATCTTTAGTATCAGATTTTTTTACTGTAATAGAAATGGCAAATTGTGAAGCATTATCTATATGTTTGGCTAGGGAATCTCCTTTGTGGTACATTCTTATTCCGGTAAACTTCTCTTTTAAAGTCATACCAGTTTGTTTTTCTAAAATAAGCTTGATAGGAGTAAGAAATTTCAAAAGGAAAGGTACCTGACGAGCTGCCATAGTACCTTTAAGTTGAAAATCTTCTTCTTTACCTTCGTATTTATCCCAGTTGGTAGAGATATAATCTGTTTGCTCCTTTGTGAGTAATTGTCTAATAACCATTTAATAATATATGAATTACCTTTCTAATATCCCACTAGAGTTAAAACTTTTTAAATGTTTAACTACATATTTTAGTTATCCAGTAGAATTAAATTGAATATCTTTTGTACAGACGTAGAAATAACAGACTTATCTTCAGAGGATGCATCAGCAAATGCTACGGGTACTTGAGTTGTAGTAGATTGTTTTCTATAAATTAATGATGGTGCGATTGGCTTTTCCATGTATCTTGTGTTATTTGTTATGAAAGGTAAATGCGATAGGGACATCGCTCTGTCCTTGAGTAGAAATTAATAAATTATCAGTAGGTTCTGTATCTGTAGTAAAGAAGCTTCCAGTTTCTTGATTTAAGACAATCATATTTGAATAATCAATATCAACTAAACTTCCAGATGAATCAAATAAATAATCTTGATCTGGGTCCATTACACTGACCGGGGTATATGAAAAAGCATTAGAGCTAGAATTGTATGTTATTACAGATGTATGTTCACCTATGTAAAACGGTACTGAAGCATCTGTAGGTTTAATTTCGTAAACAACTCTATCTTCAACTGTCCTGTAGTATGAATTCATAACTGCTGATGCAGTATTGATCATAGATCCTGATGGGAGTGTTTTGCCGGAATAGCTCCATCCGTTATACATTGCACTAGTAATAGAATCGTCAGTTCCTGGTATATGGAATGTTTTTAATTTACTTCCTACCACTATATCTGCACCGCTAAGATCTTCACCAGAGGCTGATATAAAGTAGTCGGTGGAGTATATACCTTCTCTTCTACTATTAATCTTTACTATACCGGTTGAGAATTCAAAATGATGCTGTTTGTCTATTGTGTAATTAGAAGATTGACTTCCACTCCATATAGATGCAGTAGGTAAAGTTAATTTTCCGTACTGAATAGATGTTCCTACGTCTATAGAAGTAAGAGAGGAACCGTATACAACAGCATAATGTCTATAAGATTCAGCTGCTTTATTTGTTACTGCTGAGTCTTGGATAACATAATTAGTTATGTAATAATTTTCTTTATTAGATGCTTTAATAGCATTCCAATCTGCAACTTTAGCAAATTTAAGATCTGCTGCACCGTCTGATTTGCCTTTCAATGCTACGTCTGGGATATTATTAGCATTGGAAGCAGTGGTAAGCGTATCTATTTCAACGCTGCCGCTGTAGTAAAAAGGTACTGCTAGGCTTTGAGAATTATGAGTATAAAGCATTTTTAATGGCTCTTCACTATTCTTACAGTATGTAGAATCTACAATTGCATTTTCATCATAAGCTAATCTTAAGATGAATTTAGAGTCAGAATCTTCTGGAGAATCCGGATAGATTATATCTGAGTCAATTATATGTCTGTTAAAAGTAGTTATAAAACCAGAGCTTGCAGCAGAAGAGGATAGTGTGTTTACTATACCTGTTTGTATTTCTGGTTTATATACTACATCTATTTGTTGAATATTAGAACTGGAGATAACGTTCAGGAGTGAAGTAAAGTCCATACTATCTAACCCTCTTAGGTTAGCAGTAGTGTCTGTATTCATCTCTAAAAATTTTAGATCCCCATCGTTGTTCTTGACAAAATCAAATGATAAAAATGTTCCTTTCATATTAGTACTTTAGTGTTATTAATAAATATGTAGTTATTTTTTAAATTAAAGAAGGTTTAAGATTTGAGTCAGGTATCTTATACCAAACTGATAATGCTCTTCTAATACCAGCTTTAATTGGTTCAACTCTATGGTGTGTTATCTTACCAGGAAATGAAACAGCTTGACCTCTTTTAGTAAACTCTATCGGTTTATTGTTAATAAATAACCCTCCAGGAGTAAATTCCTCTCCTAGTAAAATATTAGCAGTTAAGTCTGAGTGAGGGTCAACATGTTGTTTGAGCTTTCCTCCTTTAAGGTACGTGACTTCTGACGTGTAAAACTGTCTTGCTGATTTAGTAATATTGAAAATATCCCTTAAAGCTTCGTTAAGTAGCTCATTTGTAGACGTATAGTATACTGTTATGCATTCTTCAGGGCCGTAATGATCGAATGTCATTCCTTGGTCGTTTATAGAATTAGGTATTAAATTAGGTAGTGAATGGAATATCTCCTCAAACTCGTTAGCGTAAAGTTCTTTATTCGAATAAAGCGTAGGGGTATTGTGAAGTAATCCTTCGATTTCTAAAACCTCTGATTCGCTTAAAGTAAATTGGTTAAGCATAGTGCTGTGATTCATCTATAATAAACTCCTTATATGGAGCAAATATTGCTTTTGAAGCTTTGTTCCAGTTTTCTATTATTGCATATAGCTGGTCATAATTATCAGCACCGTACTTCATTACGTAGTTGCCGAAGTCTAAAGCAGTATTAGTAGGTAATTCTTTATCTAACATTTTGTACATTCCTCCTACATAAATAGAGTTAGGAAGTATTTCCTTTGTGTTAATCCAATCATGAGTAAATTTTGTATTTAACCAAAACCATCCGCATAGTTCACCTTTATAGTATTGGTACATAACAAAAGAACCCGCATGAAATCTTTTATCTAAAGTATCTAATGTAGGACGTGTACTCCAAAGGGGGAGACATTCGTCAATACTCTGTATAATTTTTGAATTAATATCTCTGTTATTCTCTCTTAATACTTTATATGTAAAGTTACTATCGTAATTATATCTGGACGCTATACCTCCTAACGGCTGAGTAGGGGCTATGTATTGCACATACTTAGACATACTAACTACTCTCCTATATCAATAATTTTTATAGCCATTCTAATTACCTCTTCATCTACATCACAAAGTAATCTATAAGCTTGTTGTTTCAACTGATATGTTTCTTTTTGAGGATGTTGAATTACAACTCTATCTTTTATATCTCCTCCGAATGGACGTTTAGTCACAGTCTTACCGCCGTCCGGTGATTCATATATAAAAGTTCCTGCACCAGTAGCTGACTGTGTTTTTTTATCTTCTTGCATTTCATGCCATTTTGTAACTGAATCACTCATTGTTTTTTATATTTAGTTTTACATATATACTTAAGGAGCTTTATGAACCTTATTATAATATAAGAAAAATATTTTAAATATTATACTCTATCCGTTAATAATTTAGATTATATACTCAGGTCCCATTTTATTCTTGTGTATACGTTTTGCAAGCATTAAGTTACCCTGAGCACCCATATGTAACCCATCTAATGCTTTTGGGAATGTAGCTGAGATCTCTGAATGGTAGAAAGGCAGTCTATTTACCTTTCTGTGCCGGTTATTTAATTCATCTTGCGGGGAAACTTTAAGTTGTTTGAATTCAATGTTTTGTTCAAGCAAAAGGTCAATTGTGAAATCCATAAATACTGAGTTTGTGAATTTACTGTCATATCGTGTATGAAAATCTTTATAATAAGATCTTGCTGTGCTGTTCTTTACATTTATCTTTGCAGGTAGTAAATGTGTATACTCTGTTTTACTATCTAAAACAGTAGTTCTATCTATATATGTCCATTGTATGATAACTAAATCTTGAGGGTCAAATTTGAATTTAGCTATAGAGTGGGCAATTAATTTATTACTCCCACCTTGTACCCCTTTATTAACTACCTCCCGATTTAAAAACTTGCCCAAATGTGTAGACCATCTCTCTTCTGCTTTGTTTGCTAAGCCTTGGCCTTCGGTGTTACTGCAGCCAAAAACAACTAATCGACTCATTATATTACTCTATTATGGTTAACCGTCTCGCGAGTTGAGTCATATGAATCTTCACCGCAATCTTGAAAAATACCACAAGATATATTTCTTTTGACAAGCGTTTTTGAATCATCAAAATTTTTAGATAAAGCCTCTATTTCT
>MEHZ011527064.1_pt1 | contig 14059 bp, 11 predicted proteins | sample 897221 | NCBI WGS metagenome assembly MEHZ01 (sample SAMN05514161, study PRJNA337945) | marine metagenome | isolation source: marine surface water | place: Arctic Ocean | collected 2007-12-13
TCCGGGGCCGCTTTCGTTTCAGCGATATGTGCCGAGACTAGTCTTCGCGACGCGGGCGACGCGGACGGCGGGGACGCTCTTCGTCTCCACCTTCACGCGGCGGGCGTGTGTCCTCGAGCTCTTCGCCGGTCTCCTGATCGACGACGCGCATGGACAGCTTGACCTTGCCCCGGTCATCCACCCCGATGACCTTGACCTTCACTTCGTCGCCCTCGTTGATCACGTCGGTAACTGTACCAACGCGCTCATTCTTGAGCTCGGAGATGTGAACCAGGCCATCACGGGCCCCGAAGAAGTTCACGAAAGCGCCGAAATCGACAACCTTCACGACCTTGCCGGTGTAGATCACGCCGACTTCAGGCTCTGCCACGATGGAGGTGATCCAGTCGATCGCCTTCTGTGCAGCTTCACCATCCGAGGAAGCAACCTTGATCAGGCCTTCATCATCGATGTCGACCTTACAGCCGGTCACTTCGCAGATTTCACGGATGACCTTGCCGCCGGTGCCGATCACGTCACGAATTTTGTCCGTGGGGACCGTCATCGTTGTAATCCGTGGGGCGTGCTCGGATAGCTCGTTACGCGAGGTGTCGATGACTTTGGCCATCTCGCCGAGGATGTGGATCCGGCCGTCTCTGGCCTGATCCAGCGCGATCTGCATGATCTCCTGGGTGATGGACGTGATCTTGATGTCCATCTGCAGCGAGGTGATGCCGTTGGCCGAACCGGCGACCTTGAAGTCCATGTCGCCGAGATGATCCTCGTCACCGAGAATATCGGACAACACGGCATAGCCGTCATCTTCCTTGATCAGACCCATCGCGATACCCGCAACCGGTGCCTTCAGCGGAACGCCCGCATCCATCATCGAGAGGGAAGCACCACAGACCGAAGCCATGGAGGACGACCCGTTGGATTCGGTGATCTCGGAGACCACGCGGATCGTGTAAGGGAAGTCTTCCTTGGCCGGCAGCAGCGGACGCAACGCGCGCCATGCCAACTTGCCATGGCCAATTTCACGACGACCGGTAAAGCCGATACGTCCGGCCTCACCCACCGAATAAGGCGGGAAGTTGTAGTGCAGCATGAAGTGCTGACGATACTCGCCTTCCAGCGCATCGATGATCTGCTCGTCCTGACCGGTGCCCAACGTAGCCACGACCAGACCCTGGGTCTCGCCCCGGGTGAACAGAGCCGAGCCATGAGAGCGCGGCAGCACCGAGATCTGACAATCAATCGGACGAACGGTGGAGGTGTCACGACCATCGATACGGCTACCGGTATTGATGATGTCGCGGCGAACCACGTCCTTCTCGACCGCCTTCAGAGGGCCGCTGGCAATCGCCTGCTCGTCCTCAGAAAGCTGCTCCATGATCTTCGACTTGGCCTCAGAGACCTTGATCTGACGGGCCAGCTTGTCTTTCTCGGTGTAAGCCTCGCGGATGGCGCTTTCGCCCAGCTTGCGAACCTTGGCTTCGAGATCGACGATCTCCTGGGGAATCTCGCTGATCGGCCGCATCTCCTTGGCTGCCAGTTCGGCAACGGAGATGATCAGATCGATCACCGGCTGATAACCCTCGTGGCCAAACATGACCGCGCCGAGCATGATTTCCTCAGAAAGCTCATGAGCTTCTGATTCGACCATCAGCACGCCCTCGCCGGTACCCGCAACGATCAGGTCGAGCTGAGATTCAGCCAGCTGATCAGCGGTCGGGTTGAGCACATACTCGCCGTCGACATAACCGACGCGCGCCGCACCGATCGGGCCCAGGAACGGAATTCCCGAGATCGTCAGAGCAGCAGAAGCACCCACCAGGGCCGCGATATCCGGATCGTTTTCCAAATCGTGGCTGACGGTGGTGCAGATCACCTGAGTTTCGTTGCGATAGCTCTTGTGGAAGAGCGGGCGGATCGGGCGATCGATCAGGCGGGAGGTCAGAACCTCCTTCTCTGTCGGACGGCCTTCGCGCTTGAAGAAGCCGCCGGGGATCTTGCCCGCGGCGTAGGTCTTCTCCTGATAGTGAACCGTCAGCGGGAAGAAATCGATCCCTTCCTTCGGCTTGTGCTGGCCCACCGCCGTGCAGAGCACAGAAGATTCGCCATAGGTGACGAGAACAGCCCCGTCAGCCTGTCGGGCAATACGCCCGGTTTCAACAGCGAGCGTACGCCCGCCCCATTCAATTTCTTTACGGACAATGTCAAACATCATCTATCTCCAACCTGCGTCATCTGTCCGGGCCAATCCCGAATCAAATGCCCCGTGCCCTCGGGGTCATCGCGCCGCCACGCAGCAAATCTGATTTGGCGACGAGTTCGCGGACCTTCCGCGCGAGCAAACATGTGGGATACCGAATTGCATCCCATCGTGCTTCATAATGGCGCCGGGCTGTGCCCACGCCGTCGTAAATATAAGGAATCCGCAATTAGCGGCGGACGCCAACACGCTTGATCAGAGTCTGATAGCGCTCTTCGTTTTTGCGCTTCACATAGTCGAGCAAACGTCGACGCAGACCCACCATCTGGAGGAGTCCGCGACGCGAATGATGATCCTTGGCGTGGGTCTGAAGATGCTCGGTCAGGTTTTTGATCCGTTCCGTAAGGATCGCGACCTGGACCTCGGGGGAACCTGTGTCACCCGGCTTGGTTTCGTACTCTTTCATTAGTTCAGTCTTACGCTCAGCCGTAATCGACATGGCAATCTTTCTCCCGGCATCAAAGGTTTAAAACGCGGACCGGACGGATTTGAATTCCGTCAACGCGGACAAGCGCCACAGGCGTTGTCGCGTCCAGAGCTAGGACGATACCGTCGTCCCCGGCACTCGCAATCCGTTCCCTATCCTGCGGTCGCAGGATCGGAACTGCCTGCCCATTCCGAAGCTTCTCAGCTTCACGTTCCGACAAGGCCAGCGCCGGGATGCCGTCCAGCGCGGTCTCAACCGGCAACAATATGGGTGAGGCGGCGGCACTATGACCAAGTTGTTCCAGCTTTTCCAGCGAAATCGAAGTCTCTTCCGAGAAGGGTCCGACCGACATTCGGCGCAGGTCTGACAGGTGACCACAAGTGCCCACGGCGATCGCCAGGTCCCGCGCCAGCGCCCGCATATAGGCGCCTTTTCCTGAGGTTACCGTGAAGCGGGTAGAGTCTGAATCGATGGTGTCGAGCACCTCAAAAGCGTAAATATCGATAATCCGCGAGGCGAGCTCGAATTTTTCTCCAGCCCGTGCCTTTGTGTAGGCCCGCTCCCCATCGATCTTGATCGCGGAAAACGCCGGGGGCACCTGTTCGATGGCTCCCACGAAAGCCGGCAAGGCCGCCGTAATCGCCGCCAAATCAGGCTGGGAATCGCTGGTTTCCACAACCTCGCCATCCGCGTCATCCGTTGTGGTGCGTGCGCCCCAATGCACCGTAAACGCATAGCGTTTCGAGCTGTCGGTCACATAAGGCATGGTCTTGGTCGCTTCGCCCAACGCAATAGGCAGAATTCCCGTCGCCGAAGGGTCGAGGGTTCCCGCATGGCCGAGCTTGGCCGCGCCGGTCGCCCGGCGTACCGCGTTGACGCAGGCCGCCGAGGTCATGCCCGCGGGCTTGTCGAGATTGATCCAGCCATTGATGGCCAGACCCTTGCGCTTGCGTCCCATCAAGCGGTGTCCGGGTCGGAATTGTCAGCGCCCGGAGTTGCATCGGGTTCGACTTCAGGATCCTGGTCCGGCTCCTTGGCAAGATCCTGTGCCACATGCGGGCTAGCGATCAGATGGTCAATCCGCGAGGCTTCATCGAAGCTTTCATCATGAATGAAATGCAGCGCGGGCATATATTTGAGCTTCACCGTGCGCGCCAGCTGGCCGCGTAAATAGGCTGTCGCCCGTTGCAGGGCTTCGACTATGGGTTCGTATTCACCCTCGAGGGGCAGCACAAAGGCTGTGGCGTTGCGTAAATCCGGGCTCGCCCGAACCTCGGTCACCGTGATCACCCGGCCGACGAGCTCGGGGTCGCGGAATTCCGCGCGCACCAGAATCTCTGACAGAGCGTGGCGGATTTCCTCACCCACTCGCAACTGACGTTGCGAGGGCGCCTTGCCGTTGCGGGCCTTTTGTGCGAGACGGGCCATCAGGCTTCGAGACGGCGTGCGATCTCCTGAACCTCGAAGCATTCAATGACATCACCAACCTGGATATCATTGTAATTCTCGAGGGCGATGCCGCATTCGTAACCGTTCTGGACCTCGCGGACATCGTCCTTGAAACGCCGGAGCGTGCCGAGCTGTCCTTCGTGGATGACGACGCTGTCGCGGGTCAGCCTGACCTTTGAATCTCGTCGAATCATCCCGTCGGTGATCATACAACCGGCAACCTTGCCGACCTTCGATACGCCGAACACTTCGCGGATTTCTGCCGATCCGAGCACGTTTTCCTGGATCGTCGGGGCCAACTCGCCCTCCAGCATCGCGCGGATATCATCGACCACGTTGTAAATCACGTTGTAGTAGCGGATCTCGACCTGGTCACGCTTGGCCTGCTCACGTGCCTGCGGGATCGCCCGGACATTAAAGCCGATCAACAGGCCACTATTGACGCTGGCCAGGGAAACATCAGATTCGGTGATCCCGCCAACCCCGGCATGGAGCACCAGCACTTCCACCTCATTGGTCGACATGTTGGTCAGGGAGCCAACGATGGCCTCCACCGAACCCTGCACATCGCCCTTGATCACAACCGGCACCTGGGCGGCTTCACCCGCCTGGATCTGCTCAAACATCTCGTCGAGACTACCCCGGACGCCGGCGGCGGCCCGCTTGTCACGGATGACGTCCTGGCGATATTCCACAACCTCGCGCGCGCGCGCATCACTATCAACGACGGCAAAGTCGTCACCGGCCTGCGGTGCCCCATTGAGACCCAGCACGGCGACGGGCTCGGACGGCCCGGCAGACTTAATATTCTGACCCTTGTCGTTGATCAGCGCCCGCACATGGCCCCATTCGGCGCCGGCGACAAAGATGTCCCCGATCTTGATCGTGCCGCCCTGGACCAGAACGGTGGCGACAGCCCCGCGTCCGGCTTCGAGCTGCGCCTCGATCACCGCGCCATAAGCCGCGCGATCCGGGTTGGCCGTCAATTCCAGAAGTTCGGCCTGCAAGGAGATGGCTTCGGTCAGCGAATCCAGACCCAAACGGGTTGTCGCAGAGACCTCGATCACCTGAATGTCGCCACCCATCTCTTCGGAGACGAGCTCGTGAGACAGCAATTCATTCTTGATCCGCGAGGCATCGGCCGCGGGCAAGTCCATCTTGTTGACCGCCACGATGATCGGCACTTCAGCCGCCTTGGCATGGTTGATCGCTTCGATGGTCTGGGGCTGCACGCCGTCATCGGCGGCCACCACCAGGATGACGATATCGGTCACATGGGCGCCGCGCTGGCGCATCGATGTGAAGGCGGCATGGCCCGGTGTATCGATGAAGCTGATCTTCTCGCCGGATTCCAGCTCGACCTGATAAGCGCCGATATGCTGGGTGATGCCGCCGGCTTCGCCGCGGACCACATCGGTCGAGCGCAAGGCGTCGAGCAGCGAGGTCTTACCATGATCGACATGACCCATCACCGTAACCACCGGCGGACGGGGTTGTCGCTCGCCGTCTTCGTCGGAGACCGAGGCACCGAGATTGAGCTCCACATCGGAGGCCGACACCAGCTTGGCCGTATGCCCGAATTCCTCGACCAAAAGGGTCGCCGTTTCCTGGTCGATGGGCTGGTTGGCCGTGGCCAGCACACTCATCTTCATCAGCGCCTTGATGACTTCGCCGCTGCGTTCGGCCATCCGGTTGGCCAGTTCGGCAACAGTGATGCCTTCAGGAATAGAAACTTCACGAACGACCTTGGCCTGACTGCTGCCGCCGCCGCTGTCACGGGACCGCTGCTGACGCTCGCGTTCCTGACGCCGGCGGAAGGCCGCGACAGAACGCTGGCGCGCACCACCTTCTTCATTCAGGGCCTGAGAAATGGTCAGCTTACCGCTGCGGCGCTGGCGTTCCCCGCGGGTTCGGCTTGCTGGACGCGCGGGAGGTGTCGCCTCAGCAGTGGCTCCACCACGCGCGCCGCCGCGCTTGCGGTCGCCACCACTTTCGGCGACTTCACCGGGGTCAACAACCACGGGCTCTTCCAGGGCATTGCGCTTGCGCTCGGCATCGGCGGCGCGCTGGGAGGCCTCATCGGCAATTCTCTGGGCTTCGGCCTCAGCGGCGCGGCGGCCCTCTTCTTCAATCTCACGACGGGTGCGGGTTTCCGGAGCGGGCGTCGGGGCGGCTACGACCACAACTTCCTCAACCGGCGCAGCGGCGGCTTCGACCTGCTCCTGGGCTTCCTCAGCTTCGGCAACTTTCGCCTCAGCAGCCTTGACCTTGGCGGCAGCTTTTTCCTCGGCCTTGGCCGCGGCGTCTTCGGCGGCACCAGCCTTGCGGGCCTCTTCCAGAGCCAACTGAGCAGCTGCGCTTTCGATCGCGGCCTGATCGGCGGCCTTACGGGCTTCGTCCAGCGCGCGAGCGCGGGTCGCCCGTTCGGCTTCAGTCAGAGTGCGTTGGGAGGCTGTTACTTTGGTGGGGGCCTGAACCTGAGGCTCGGGCGCCTCCTCAAAGACCTCTTCCTGCAAGGCGTCTTTCACCTCGGTCATCTCACCGGAGGCGCCTTGCTGGAAGGTTCGCTTGCGCTTGACCTCAACGGTTACGGTCTTGGTGCGGCCGTGACTAAAACTCTGGCGCACCTGGCCACCCTCGACGGTCTTCTTCAGCTCGAGCTTACCCGGCCTGGAGAGCGTCAGCGGTTTTTTCTTCTTCTTGTCGTCGTTTTCAGTCGAGTTCGCCATAGTCTCTATTCCATCACATCAACATTGGTTGCAACACCATCAGCCGACATCACGTCGCCTCGATAGGTCATCAACCTGTTTGCCGCGTCACAAACCCGGCGCGCGGCACCGCCAGGCAGCACAAGCGCGTGAACCGTACGTTCCCGGCCTGAAACCTGTCCCAGCGTCGCGGCATCGAACGCGTCGATCCGCACAACATCATCCACATGGTTCGCCAACTGCGCCACTTTCTGACGACCATCGGCCCCGGCATCCTGCGCGCATAACAGCGCGGAAAGCCCGGCACTTTGCGATCCGGCGAGCCCGGCAAGAGTCCCGCGGACCTTTTCAAATCCCGAAACGAATTCACCTGCCTTGCGGGCCATCGTCAACGCATTCACCGCACGCCGGGACAATTCGGTCTCGACAAACACCTCCAGGCTTTCACCTGACGGCCCCGTCATCGGCGTGACAGCACGGCGTGCACCGCGTGCAAATACGCGCTTTGCACAGGCTTGAGCGACTATATCGCGCTGCCCAATCAACCACAATCCGCGCCCCGGCAACCGGTTGTCGAGGTCGGGCACGACGAGATCATCGGGACCCACCACGAACCGCAACAGGCCCGCCTGCGGGCGTACTTCGCCGGTCACCAGACAACGCCGCTCTGGCGTTGCCTTGCTCGGCTGCCGCGTTTCCGCGACCAAAGGCTGTTCGGCTGTCATCACCGTTGCGGGCGCTCCCAATCTCGTCCGGACCTATTCGCCTGGCTCTGCGGGCGGGGTGGCCGGTGCAAAGACCGCTTCGGCCGTCGCCAGGTCGGACTTTCGCTCGTTGACCACCTCAACCTCGGCTTCCTCGGCATCCGGATCGACCTCGGGTTCCGGCGCGATGACGTCGTCGCCATAAATCGAGACCCGCGCGGCCATGATGATCTTATTGGCATCCTCGGCAATGACCGGGCTTTGTCGGACCAGACGACCAATTTCGTGGTCAGCCATATCGAAAAGATCATCCAGCTTCACGTCGGTTTCAATATCCATGAAGATAAACCGGTATTCGTCGGGCATCAGGCCCGCGAGATCCTCAACCGAGGTCACCCCGTTCTGACCCAGACGCACCGCCGTCTCCAGCGTCACGCCCTTCACGTTCATCATCGCGTCCTCGACCCCGAGCTTCTTACGCTCAACGTCCAGCTTGGCATCACGCTCTTCCAGCCAGGTCTGGGCGCGGGCCTGCAGCTCCTCGCCGATATCCTCGTCGAAGCCCTCAATCAGGGACAAATCCTCGATCGGAACGAAGGCAACCTCCTCCACGGTGGCAAAACCCTCGGTCACAAGCAGATGGGCGATCACGTCCTCAACATCGAGCGCCTCAATGAACGCCTCGCTGCGAGAGTTGAACTCATCCTGACGACGCTGGGATTCTTCTTCTTCAGTCAGAATATCGATATCCCAGCCCGACAGCATCGAGGCGAGGCGAACATTCTGGCCGCGCCGGCCGATGGCCAGTGACAGCTGTTCATCGGGCACCACGACTTCGATCTTATTGGCATCCTCGTCGATCACAACCTTGGTCACCTCGGCCGGAGCCAGGGCGTTGACCACGAATGTGGCGGGGTCGTCGGACCAGGGAATAATGTCAATTTTCTCGCCCTGGAGTTCCCCGACAACGGCCTGGACACGACTGCCGCGCATACCCACGCAGGCGCCGACCGGATCGATCGAGGCGTCTCTGGAGATCACAGCAATCTTCGCACGGCTCCCCGGATCACGTGCCGCGGCACGAATTTCGATGATCCCGTCATAGATTTCAGGGACTTCCTGCGCAAACAGCGACTTCATGAATTCCGGGCGCGTGCGGGTCAGGAAAATCTGTGGGCCGCGCTGCTCACGGCGGACGTCGTAGATGAAGGCACGAATGCGATCCCCGGGGCGCTGGTTTTCGCGCGGCAGGGCTTCGTCGCGGCGCATAACGCCTTCCGCACGGCCAAGATCGACTGTCACATTGCCGTACTCAACCCGCTTGACGAGACCGTTGATGACCTCACCGATCCGGTCCTTGTATTCCTCGAACTGGCGTTCTCGCTCAGCGTCACGGACGCGCTGGACGATGACCTGTTTGGCGGTCTGGGCGGCGATGCGGCCGAAATCAATCGGCGGCAATTCATCGATTAGGAACTCGCCGATTTCGGCATCCGCCTTCTCGGAGCGCGCCTGCTCGAGAGTCAGCTGGGTGTTCTCGTCCTCGATTTCCTCAACCACCTCGCGGTAACGGGCGAGCGCAATATGCCCGCCGTCACGATCGATGACCGCGCGAATATCGTGTTCGGGGCCGTATTTATTGCGGCCGGCCTTTTGAATGGCCTGCTCCATCGCGGTGATGACTTCTTCGCGTTCGATGCCCTTTTCGCGTGCAACAGCATCCGCAACGGCGAGCATCTCAATACGGCTGGGACCACCAGAATCCATGTTCTCTATCCTTCGTTCATCCGGCCCTTTTGGACCGCAGCAATAAGTTCATCGGTGAGCACAAGCTTCGCCTTAGCAACGTCCGAAACCGGCAATATAATTTCCACATCATCGGCATCCGGATTTTCCAGACGCACATGACCGTCATCAAGGCCGAGTAACACGCCGCGATACCGGCGGCGTCCATCTACAGCCTGCTTCAGTTCGACCTTCGCCTCAAACCCAACGTAACTGGCAAAGTCCTTGGTCCGGGTCAGCGGTCGATCGATGCCCGGCGACCCAACTTCCAGCTCGTAGGCTTCCGTGATCGGATCCGCCACATCGAGCAACACGGAAATTGTCCGACTGGCCAGCGTGCAATCCTCGATCGCAACTTCCTGGCCATCCACCCGATCAAACATGATCTGGAGCATCGGCTTGTTCCCGCCACCAAAATGCACACGCACAAGTTCGTAGCCGAGATCGACGAGCGATGGCTCAATAATCGAAATCACCTGATCGGTGCGGGAATTTTCGCTCACGAGGTTCAAGTCTTCTCACAACTCCGTCCACAACGAACCGGCCACCCGTTGACTGAATTCCGGGTAACAAAAAAGGCGGCTCCGGTTTTCACCCGCGCCACCCCTTACTGTCCGTTACTAGACTGTTGGGCCTTTGTTAACGCGGAATATAAGGAAAACCGCGCAAAACGCAAGCAGTTGTCGCAGCCCTCAGACCCCGGAACAAGGGCGTCGACGGTAACGCAAAAAGGTCGGGCCCGGACCGCCGCTGCGGTTCTTACTTTCATACCGCGTGTCGGGCCAATCCACCGGCCGGGTGTTCCAGTCGCTCGCCCCTTCGGCCAGCCATTCGAAAGCCGCGTGATCATGCAAATGCCGCAGGATCCAGACCAGATAACTCTGATCATCGGTCGCCAGCCGGAGCTCGGCCCCATCGATCATCACCCGGGCCAGTTCGTCGAGCATGTCGGGGTTCACGATACGGCGCCGATGATGACGCAATTTGGGCCAGGGGTCGGGAAACAGAATGAACACCCGCGAGAGGCTGGTGGCGTCAAACCGCGCCAGCACCGGACGCACATCATCGGGCAGAACGCGAATATTGGTAAGGTCCTGTTCCTGAATTTCAGCCAGCAGCCGCGCAACACCGTTGAGAAACGGTTCGGCACCGATCATGCCAATTTCCGGATTCTGTGCGGCCTGCCAGGCCAGGTGCTCACCCGCCCCAAAGCCGATTTCCAGCCAGGTTTCCGCCGGGGCCCCGGGAAGCAGGCGGCGTGGGTCAACCGCCCCCTCGCCGACCGGCATGGCAAGGGAGACTTCGGGAAGAAATGTTTCGAGCAGGCGTTCACGGCCTGGACGCAGCTTGCGTCCACGCCGGCGGCCGTGAAAACGCGGATCAGAATCCGCAGGTTTGGTCGTCATCTGTCCCGGCAAGCCGCTGACTTGCCGTCCCGTATCGCTAAAGCGCGTTGTGGAGCGCGTCGACGAGGTCGGTTTTCTCCCAGGAGAACCCGCCATCGGCGTCGGGCGCCCGGCCAAAATGGCCATAAGCTGCGGTGCGGGCATAGATCGGCCGGTTGAGCGAGAGATGCTCGCGAATACCGCGCGGGCTCAAATCCATCGCGGCCTGCGCGGCCTCGGCCAACTTTTCCTCGTCAACCTTGCCGGTTCCGTAGGTGTCGACATAGACCGAAAGAGGCTGGGACACACCAATCGCATAAGCCACCTGAATGGTGCAGCGGTCCGCGAGCTCTGCGGCCACCACATTCTTGGCGAGATAGCGTGAGGCATAGGCCGCCGAGCGATCAACCTTGGTCGGGTCCTTGCCCGAGAAAGCACCGCCCCCGTGGGGCGCTGCGCCACCATAAGTGTCGACAATGATCTTCCGGCCGGTCAGCCCGGCGTCACCATCGGGTCCCCCGATGACAAAGCGACCGGTCGGGTTCACATAGAAAGTTTCTTCCGGGCACATCCAGCCATCGGGCAGGATATTTTCGACATGCGGGCGAACGATCGTACGCACGTCTTCCTGGCTCAATCCTTCGGCGTGCTGGGTCGACACCACAACAGACGCCGCACCGACTGGCTGGCCGTTTTCGTAGCGCAGGGTTACCTGACTTTTGGAATCCGGTCCCAGACCCGATTCCGCGCCAGAATGACGGGCCTCGGCGAGGGAGCGCAATATCGCGTGGGAGTAATGGATCGGCGCCGGCATCAAAACATCGGTCTCACGACAGGCATAGCCAAACATCAGCCCCTGATCGCCCGCGCCTTCATCCTTGTTGCCGGCCGCATCAACGCCCTGGGCAATATCAACGGACTGGGCATGCACGTAGCAGTTCACATCAGCATGCTGCCAGTGAAAGCCGTCCTGCTCGTAACCGATATCCTTCACCGCAGCGCGCGCGATCTCTTCCATGCGCGCGGCATCAATATCAGCCGGCCCTCGCACTTCGCCCGCCATGACGATGCGGTTGGTGGTGGTGAGGGTTTCGACCGCGACGCGACTTTGCGGATCGCCGGTCAGGAACGCATCGACAATGGCGTCCGAAATCCGGTCGCATACCTTATCCGGATGGCCTTCGGATACGGATTCACTGGTGAAAAGATAATTGCCTTTGGACACGGGGATCTCCCTCCCTAGAAACGTTACGAAGAACCGTCTGACGACGGATGATGACAGTTGGGATCAACTCAAACTGGCGCGCCTGCAACCCCACAACGCAGACGAACCGGTTTTGCAGGAACCACCCCCGTTGCGTCAAGCCGTATCCCGCTTACCCCGACGAGCCAAGCCGACCCCGGTAAGACACATCGCAAGAATAAGCGGAATCATATTGCCCCAGCGGGCATAAGGCGTTGGCGAAAGGGACACCGGTAAATCGCTATCGAGAACCCCTTCCTGGCCAATCCCCAGCCGCGCCACCACACGACCATAGGGGTCAATCACTGCAGAAACTCCAGTATTGGCCGCGCGCACCATGGGCAGGCCCTCTTCGACAGTCCGGGTGGTGGAAATCGCGAAATGCTGACGCGGACCAGCAAAATTTCCAAACCAGGCATCGTTGGTCAAATTGAGTAACCAGCCTGGCCGCCCCGCCTCCGGGGTCACTTGTCCCGGAAAGATAGCCTCGTAGCAGATCAGCGGACTGAAGGACGGTAGCCCGGTGACCGTCAGCAGCTCCCGGCCCCCGCCCGGGGTGAAGTCACCTTGCCCCGGCACAATTTTGTCAATCGGCAGCACGCCGCGCAGGGGTACATACTCACCAAACGGCACTAGGTGAGATTTGTCATAGACTTGCTGGATGTTGGCAGCGCCATCGATTACCAGCATCGTGTTGTGCAGCTGCCTTGTGCCGCTGCGAAACGCCGAACGTACAGTCCCGGTAATGAGCGTGCCCCCCACCGGGGCGGCGTGCGCAGCCTGCACACGGGCCAGCGTGTCATTGGCCAACAAAAACGGCACGGCGGTCTCCGGCCAGATAACGTGGCTCGGCGTGACGTCGCTCACCGTCCTGCTGAGCGCCACGTGTCGCTCAAGGTGGCGGCGCCGCAAATCCGGGTTCCATTTGTCCCGCTGCGCGATATTGGCCTGCACAATCCGCAACCGCACATCGGGGACAAAGGCCTCATCCGCATCGCGCAGGCGTGCCGAGCCGTTGAGCCACAAAGCCCCGGGCAACAGCACGGCAAAAACCAACACCACCAACCCGTGCCGACCCGCGCGTGCGGGAGAAGCCCCGAGCAGCGCGGGAATCGCTGCCGCCAAAATCGTCATCGCCCCAAGTCCGGCGACACCCCACAACGCGGTCGACTGCAAAACCGGCAAACCGAAATTCTGTCCGGCCCAAACATAACCGATCAAATTCCACGGAAATCCTGTGAAGATGGTGCCGCGCACCAATTCGCCAAGGGTCCAGAGCCCCGCCAGGGCCAGCACCCGCGGGATCACCGCCGGGCCGAACCGGCCCAGAGACTGGGCACCACAAACAAGAGCAGGAAACACCGCCAGCCCAGCGGCCAAACCCGGCCAGGCAAATGGAATCATCCAGGCCGTGCGCCCCGGGTTGACCAGCATCGGTTCCACGATCCAGTGCAGCCCGACAAAAAAATGTCCGAAGCCGAACCAGAAACCTACTGCTAACGCCCGCCGCCGGGTGCGGGGTCCGGCATCTACCCCTTCGAGCAACCACACCAGGCCGACAAAAGCGATCCACAACGCCGGCACCAGATGGAACGGTGGCAACGCCAGGGCCGACACGCCCCCCAAAGCGACCGTCAGAAGCGCGCGCCGCCAGCCCGTGAGGGATCGGATTCGCTCAACCAGGGGGGCAAACATGAAACAAGCCCTCCGGGCTAGGTTGCGTCGGAAGCCGCATCCGCGGACCGGAGGTCGCGCACCCGCACACGTTTGATCCGCCGTGCGTCGACATCGACAACTTCGAACTCAACGCCCGAAGAATGGGTGACGACCTCGCTGCGCCTCGGTACCCGGTCGATCAGGGCAAAAACCACCCCGCCCAGCGTGTCGCATTCCTCACGTTCCTCATCGGTGACAAAGGCCCCGATCAGCGCTTCCATTTCCTCGATTTCCACCCGCGCATCGGCCAGGATCGATCCATCGGGATCCGGCGTGATGGAGGTGACCTCCTCATCGTGCTCGTCTTCGATCTCACCGACGATTTCCTCGACCAGGTCCTCAATCGTGACAACCCCATCGACCCCGCCAAACTCGTCGATGACGATTG
>MEHZ011386325.1_pt1 | contig 14057 bp, 10 predicted proteins | sample 897221 | NCBI WGS metagenome assembly MEHZ01 (sample SAMN05514161, study PRJNA337945) | marine metagenome | isolation source: marine surface water | place: Arctic Ocean | collected 2007-12-13
ACTATGCAATAGTCAGACAATATTGGTGGGTGTATAAGAGTAATTTATTATGAAAAAAGTTGATACTGAATATGATTATATTATTGTTGGTGCTGGTTCAGCGGGATGTGTATTAGCAAATAGATTATCAAAAAATCCAAAAAATTGTGTCCTTTTACTTGAAGCAGGCAGGGAAGATAAATCAATAACTTTAAAAATGCCAGCAGCTTGTTTAATGAACCTAAAAAGCACTAAACATAATTGGGCATTTAAAGGCGAACCAGAACCTGAGCTTGAAGGTCGGCAACTGCAACATGACCGTGGTAAAACTCTCGGTGGGTCATCTTCAATTAATGGAATGGTATTTATTAGAGGAAACTCACTAGACTATGAAGGCTGGAGGCAAATGGGATGCGAAGGCTGGGGATACTCTGATGTCTTACCTTATTTTAAGAAAATGGAAACCTATAGTGATGGAGGGGATGATTTTCGAGGTAAATCAGGCCCGTTAAAAGTGCATAGAAGCATACCTAAAGATCCACTTTCTCTAGCTTTTATCAAAGCAGGAAAAGAAGCTGGATATAAAGAAACAGATGATATTAGCGGGTTTTGCCAAGAAGGTTTTGGGATTTTTGACCGGACTGTATTTAAAGGAGAGCGTTGGAGTACATCACGGGGATATCTTGATCCAGTGCGTGATAGGAAAAATTTAACCATTATAACTAAAGCGCTTGTTTGCAAATTAATCCTTGAAAACAACACAGCAAAAGGTGTTTGTTTCAAGGATAAAAAAGGTAAAATGATTAATGTAAAAGCAAAAAAGGAAGTAATCCTTAGTGCTGGCGCAGTTGGATCCCCACATATACTCATGCTCTCAGGAATTGGGCCAAAAAATCATTTAAAATCAATGGGAATTAAACTTAAAGCTGATTTGCCCGGAGTTGGTCAAAACCTTAACGATCACCCTGACTTTATGCTTAAATATAAATGTTTAAAACCAGTTACAATTTGGCCAAAGACAAAAACCTTAAACAGCATAGGCGCCAGCATTCAATGGCTATTAACTAAAGAAGGTATGTGTGCATCTAACCATTTTGATGCAGTTGCGTGCGTGAGATCCGGGCCAGGCGTTGAGTATCCAGATCTACAATTATGTATTTCACCAATTGCAATGGATGATAACACTTGGGAGCCCATGCAAGAGCATGCATTTCAAGTTCATGTAGGTTTGATGCGTGCTCATAGTCGTGGTAAAATTGAATTACGCTCTAGCAATCCTGCTGACCAACCTCGTATTTTAGTGAATTATCTCAAAGACAAACGTGATAGAGAATTACTACGTAAAGGAATTCATTTGGTGCGTGAATTACTTGATCAACCTTCCTTTTCTGAATTAAAGGGTGAAGAAATTTTTCCTGGTGATAATTGCAAGTCAGATTCTGACCTTGATAAAAAATTAAATTCCCATATTTCAAGTCAATGGCATTTGTCTTGCACAGCGCGGATGGGTCTAAAGACAGACAAACACGCAGTTGTTGATAATTCAGGCAGAGTTCACGGTTTCAATGGCTTAAGAGTTGTTGATGCTTCCATCATGCCTTTTGTCACTAATGGCAATACAAACGCTCCTACAATAATGATTGCTGAAAAAATTAGTGATAAAATTTTAGGCGCTAAACCCTTAGCTCGAATGGATTTGCAAACTTGGCAGAGCCCAAATTATCAGACACACCAACGGTAAATTATATAACCGATATTATGGGTTAGTTTGCAATCTGGGGAAGCAGATGGCGGTGTCGTCAGACAAACAAGCTACGTCATTAGACTACGAGCAATTTATTTTATATCTTTGGTAATTAATTTCAAATCACCATTCTGCAGAGATATATTGTGTTTCAGTAAACTCTAGCATTCCTTCATGTCCACCTTCTCTGCCAAGACCTGATTGCTTACAACCGCCAAACGGTGCTGCTGGGTCTGATACTAGCCCCCTATTAAGGCCAACCATACCATATTCTAATCTTTCACATACAGACATTCCAAGCTTCATATTTTCTGTAAATACGTAAGCAACTAATCCGTATTCAGTATCATTAGCATCTTCAATAACAGCATCGAGGTTTTCGAAGGTTTGAATTGCTGCAACTGGCCCAAAGATTTCGTCGTGAACACAATTCGAATTTTTTGGAACATCAGATAAAACAGTTGGTGGATAATAGTACCCTTTTCCTTCTGGCACCTTACCACCAGTATGTAATATGGCACCTTTTGAAATTGCATCTTCAACAAAACCAGCTACTTTATTTCGTGTGTTTTCATTTATTAATGGCCCAACTTGAACGTCTGGGTCAAAACCATTTCCAACTTTTAGGTTTTTCATTTCTAGGGTTAATTTTTTTGTAAATTCATCTACTATATTTTTATGGACATAAATCCGATTAGCTGCAGTACACGCCTCTCCTAAATTCCTCATTTTAGCAAGCATTGTTCCTTGTACGGCAGTATCTATATTGGCATCTTCAAGAACCAACAAAGGCGCGTTGCCTCCCAATTCCATTGCCGGTTTAAGAACCTGATCAGCAGCAGAATGCAAAAGTTTACGCCCAACTTCTGTTGAACCTGTAAAGGAAACCACTCTTACACGACTATCGCTAAGCATTGTATCAACAATAGCACTTGATTGACTTGAAGGTAGAACATTAACCAAGCCTTTAGGAACACCTGCCTCTTCTAAAAGTGGCATTAAAGCTAGCATTGTAAGGGGTGTTTCAGAAGCCGGTTTGATAATAACAGGACAGCCAGCAGCTAATGCCGGTGCAATTTTCCTTGTACCCATAGCAGCTGGATAATTCCAAGGAGTTATCAGTACTGCAATGCCAGCTGGTTTATGTTGAACAACAATTCTTGCTCCTGATGCAGGTGCGTGAGTAATCATACCATCAGAACGAACAGCCTCTTCTGAAAACCAGCGGAAGAATTCCGCCGCGTACGTTGCTTCACCAATAGCATCTGGGTAGGCTTTACCATTTTCTAGAATGATTAACTTTGCAAAATCATCAAGGCGCTCCGTCATTAAATCAAATGCCTTTCGTAAGACTATTGATCGTTCGCGAGGGGTGCGACCTGCCCAATCAGCAAAAGCATTTTGAGCTGCATTAATTGCAGCTTTAGCATCATCAACAGAAGCAGAGGCCACTGAAGTAATTACTGTTTCATCTGCTGGATTTATAACATCAAAACGTTTGTTCTCTGTTCCAGATTGCCAAACTCCATCAATATAAAGATCTGTATAGTCCATAAATAATTCCTAATTTCTAAATTAACCCTAGCAATGGGTTTGCTATTTTTTGACTGAGCTTATCAATAAATATAAGCGCATCTTCATTATCAAATTTCATATCATTAAAAACAAAACTCAACTCATATGTATTTTGCGCCCTATGGATACAAAGCTCTGGAATAGACACAAAATTAATATTTAGATTAGATACATATGTTCTAGTTAGATTGTGAATTATTAAATCTGGGTTTTCAAACTCATCCAATGGCAATTGATTTGCTAATCTAGATGAATGCGGATTTTCATAAGCATCAGTGAAAATTCCTAATTCATTATTTATGTTAACTTTAAAATTAGTTATATCAAATACATCTAAGAATGATGAAGAAATAAATGAAAGCCATAAAGATTTTGGAGAAATATCATCACCCAATTCAATAGAAATGCGATCAGTAAAATCATCGATTGGTAATGCAGGCACTTTAGCTTGTATTTGCGATTTTGCCGGGACATATGGGTGTGCACCATTTTTGTTATTTATTTTAGTGAGATGTTTCAATGCTTCAATATCAGAAACATTATAGGGTTCTTCAATGCCATTTTTTTGGAGCAAAGATAAATCATAACCAGCGTCATTTGCAAACATTTTTAATTTTGGGGATGCAAGAATTTTACCAATGGCTTTTGGTTCTTCTGAAAGATTTAAATCATTTTGATTAACCTTTAAATTATTTTTTATACTCAAATCAGGAAGCATAGTTTCAGATTTACTTATTTCAATCTCTAGATTTGAATTAACATTCTCACCATTATTTACCGTCTGCTCATATTCAGCTGTTGCGCTACCCACGCCTTTTATATCTTCTTTATTACTAGTAATTATAGCAATTACGTTTCCCACCGGAACATCATCACCAGGTTTAGCAAGGAATTCAGAAATAAAACCATTGGCACCAGCAGGTACCTCCATTGTAGTTTTATCAGTTTCCACTTCCATTAAAATATCAGCCTCATTTACAGCATCACCAATGCTCATCAACCAAGATACTAATCTTCCTGTATCTTGCGCCATGCCAAGTGCTGGCATAATTACGTCAATAGCCATATTTAAGTTCCTTTCTAACTAGAGCAGATGCCCTAGCAGCGACACTTTCAGGTGTTGGTACTGTTAAATCTTCTAAAGCAGGTGAAAATGGTACTGGGACATCCATTGCGCCCATTCTTTGCACCGGGGCGTCTAGGTGATAAAATGCACCTTCAGAGATACGGCTAGCTATTTCCGCAGTAACGCCATAACTTTGATGCCCTTCATCAATTACAATAGCTCGACTAGTTTTTCGAACAGATGAAAGAATTGTTTCTTCATCTAAAGGCACAATAGTTCTAGGATCAATTACTTCAGCGGATATACCCTCTTTAAATAAAATATCAGCTGCTTTTTCAGCAACTTGCACCATAGAAGATGTACCAACTAGGGTAATATCCACTCCCTCTCGCACAATATTGGCTTGGCCAAACGGTATTAAATACTCTTCTTCAGGAACTTCTGATTTATCTTGGTACATCAATTTATCTTCAAAAATTACTACAGGATTATTGTCGCGTATTGCAGATTTCAGAAGACCTTTTGCCTCATAGGCTGATGAAGGAAGCGCAACTTTAATACCCGGAATGTGGGCAACTAATGCATGTAGTGACTGACTGTGTTGCGCAGCAGATCTACGTGTTGCGCCTAAATTTGTTCTAAGAACCATCGGTACATTTAGTTTACCTCCTGACATATAGTGAGTTTTTGCTGCCTGATTACACAATTGATCCATGACCAAAAAAAGAAAATCTCCAAACATCAAATCAACAATTGGCCTTGAACCAGTCATTGCAGCTCCAACTGCAATACCAGTAAAACCAGGTTCAGATATTGGAGTATCTATTATTCGATCAGTGCCAAACTCTTCCACAAGACCAGAAAGTATTTTAAACGGAGTGCCTGCTTCAGCAACATCCTCTCCAAGAAGAAAAATTGTTTCATCAAGACGCATTTCTTCAGCTATTGCTTCATTAACTGCTTGAGATAATGTAATTGATCGCATTTTTTATTCCTTAAACAAATACATGCATATCAACTTCTTCCGAAGATGGATAAGAAGCATTTAAAGCATACGCGACAGCATCTGCCGCATCTTGATTAACTTGGTTACGCAAAGACTCTAGTTCAGCTGTGGAAGAAATATTTTCTTTGACAAGCCATTCACCAAAGTTTGTGATAGGATCTCGTTCTTCTTTCCAATACTTTTCTTCATCTTTCGAACGATAATATTCTCGATTAATATCTCCGATGTGATGACCATGATAACGGTAAGTATTTAATTGCATGAAAAATGGGCCCTCACCATTACGTGCGCGTGCAACTAATTTTTGGGAAAGCTCATTTACTGCTAGGACATCTTGACCATCAAGTTCAAAAGCTTCAATTCCAAAAGCTTTTGCTCTACCGGTGAGTTCACCAGCAGCCATTTCTTCGACTTTAGTATATTCACCGTATAAATTATTTTCACAGGCATAAATTACTGGAAGTGACCATAATGCTGCCATGTTCATTACTTCATATAATAAACCTTGACCAAGGGCCCCATCACCAAAAAAACATACAGTCACGTCATCTCTATTTAGGTTTTTGGCAGATAATGCAGCACCAGTTGCGATTCCAGCCGAACCACCAACTATTGCATTTGCCCCTAGGTTTCCATTTTCTTGGTCAGCGATATGCATTGAACCACCTTTACCACGACAATACCCCTCTTCTTTGCCCAGCAATTCACAAAACATTTGTTTAAACTCAGCACCTTTTGCAACACAATGTCCGTGCCCTCGATGCGTCGATGTAATATGGTCTGATGTTTTTAAAGCTTCACATATACCAACAGCCACCGCTTCTTGACCAGAATACATATGTGTTAACCCTGGCATTTTTGCTGATAAATAAAGTTTATTAGCTTGATCTTCAAATGCTCGAATACGCGCCATTTGAGTATACATCCGTATGTAGCTTTCACTGTTTGATATATTTTTCTTTTTCATAAAAATCTCACAAAAAGCGCTTAATCCATGAGTGGATTAAGCAATTATAATTAATAACGATTTGCTATTGGCAACTCTTCAGCTGGGAACAAACTTATAACTTTGCAACCTGTATCTGTTACAACGACTTCTTCTTCGATACGAGCTGCAGAATAACCATCTGAAGCTGGGCAGTATGTTTCCAAAGCAAAAACCATTCCTGTTTTAATTTCCATTGGATTTTCCATACTTACAGCACGACTAATAATTGGACGCTCGTGTAAAGCCAAACCAAGACCATGACCAAACTGGAGGCCAAATGCTTCCAATTCACTGTTAAATCCGAGCTCTTGTGCAGTAGGCCAAACAGCTGCAACCTTATCAGTCGTCACACCTGGCTTAATCATTGAAATAGATTCATCCAACCAATCTCTGGCTTTAATGTAGGCATCATTTTGTCCTGAAGTAGCTCTCCCAACATTAAAAGTTCTATAATAGCATGTACGATAGCCCTGATAGCTCTGTAGAATATCAAAAAATGCTTGATCACCAGGGCGAATTAGTCGGTCTGTAAAATTATGTGGATGAGGATTACAACGTTCACCTGATACTGCATTTATAGCTTCAACATCATCGGAACCCATTTCGTATAACATTTTATTAGCCATAGCTACGATATCATTTTCACGCACACCTGGCTTCAGCTCTTCCCAAATCATATGGTAAACACCGTCAACCATTGATGCTGCTTGATTTAATAACTGAATTTCATCGATGTTTTTAATTTCGCGTGCACTTAACATAATCTGTTGCCCATCAACTACATTTACGCCAGCATCTTTAAGCGCAAAAAACATTGCAGTTTCGGCATAATCAACACCTACAGGCATATCAGCAACACCAGCTTTTTGTAATAATCGATAAATGTCTTCTGCGTATTTTTTCATCAAACCAAATGAAGGTGGAATTGTCCCACGCATACCCACTACACCAGCTAACATTCGATCTGGATCTAACCAATCACAATATTCTTTATGATGAACCGCAGCTGAGCCAAAGTCCCAAACGTATGGCTCTTCGTCCCCTGCTAACAAACAGAAACGGCACATCTTATCCCTTTCCCATTCACCTATTTTAGTTCCAGAAACATAGCGAATATTATTAACATCAAACATTAATAATGCACCACAGTTTGATTTTTTTAACGCATCTTTTGATCGAGATAGTCTATATCGGCGTAGGCGGTCATGATCTACCCGCTTTTCAAAATCTACTGCCATGTGCCCTAAAGAAGGGATGTGTTTATCCCACCTCCAATTAGGGTCAATATCACCTGGTTGAAGTATGCGTGGATTTAAAGCGTTTGTTATAACCATAGAGGCCTCCAATTTGGCCTCTATTGAGGCTAGTAATGACCGTTCATCCGCATAATAGCATCTGCTCGGTTCTGTGAATTATTTAATGCCTCATCGATGGATTTCACACCTATAAGCATGTCGTGCATTTCTTCACCAACAATGGCGATTATATTTGAGATTTCTGGCACAGGAGGCCTAGGCCACATTTGCAATACTCCAAAACGAGCCATCTCATCTACCTTTGAAATCAAAGGTGATATCTGGCGGACTTTTGGATCCATGCTGACGCTAAAACGTGGACTAACCAATGAACCATTCTCAATATATAGCTTTATAGTCTGCGGAGAAGTAAGCGACATCAAAGCTGTCCAAATTGGACTTATTCTTTCCTCTGAAACATTTGAGGGTATCGCTAATGCATAGCCACCTACTGGGGCAATTTGTTTTGAACCCTTTCCACATGGGTGTGGTAGAAATTCACTTACCCCATATGCAGGTGACTTAGCATTCAACTCGAAAAGTGGCGCCAATAATGTTGCGCAATAAGCCATGCCAACTTCTCCATCTGCATATGCTCGCGCACGCTCATACCAAGACATGCTTAAAATACTACTAGGCGAATAATTTAATAGTTCTAGAAGGTATTCTGCAGATTGGCGCGCAGCATTAGTATTAAACATTGGGCGAAAATTTTCCCCTATTACATTCTCACCATCAAATCCATTTTCTATTGCTCTTAAATTTATAGCAGGTTGACCAAATGCGCCCATAGTGAATAAAAAAGTATGCCCTAGTGGCGTTCCTCTCGCAGCATTCCAAGCTATACCAGAAACATTTCGTGAGCGGCTATGAAGTGCTTGAGCAGCAATCAAAGTATCATCTATTGTGTGTGGCGCCTTTAAGCCCTTACGCTCAAATAAATCACGTCTGTATACCAATAAATCAGGTGTTGTTTGAACAGGAACTCCATATTGATTACCTTTATATCTAGCGCTAGCAAGCGCTTCTGAATGAAAATCAGATGTATCAAACCCAGTATTAGAAATAAGATTATCCAATGGAAGAAAGCGCCCCTCTTCCGCCATTTCACCAAACCAAGGTAGATCACATGCTATTATGTCATAATTTGAATGCTTTGCAGTCGAATTTTTTATTATTTCTTCTCTGAGCCTATCAATAGACAATGCTCGGCTTTGAATAGGAACTCCCAAGATAGACTCAAATTGTTTCTTTAAGACATGCATTGCCATAAAAGTAGGATCCGCATGAACTAATATTCTTAGTTGTTTATTAAGAGTAAGCTTTGAAGATAAAACACTTGGTGGGCTAAGAATACTACCACTATTGTATGATGATCCGTAAAAATAATCAGACGATTTTTGACCTAACTTTGATGATAATCCAATCGTACTATCCAATAGTGAGTGAACCCTACGTGCATACTCCTGCCATTCAAGAATGAGTTTTTCAGATGGATGCAGTGAAAAGCTTTTCCCAGTATCTGTACGACTACGTCTGACAAGAAGCCCCCTATCTTCGATAGAAGTTATAGCACGAATTGAAGTTCCGTATGATAATCCAGAACTTTGAGCAAGTGAAGAACTTGTGGTTAATTTACCATTCAGGTGGTTTCTTAAAAGCGCTACAAAAAGTTTAGTTTCATCATATCCTGTCTTTATAGAAAGTGCCCGTCTGACTTCATCATCTTGCTGTTCAATAAAATCTAAAAACCTAGACATTTCTTCATTTGATACACCAAAGGAATTACGTCTATCAGAGGTTTCAAAAGGTCCTTCTGGTCTACGCTTTATATTTTGCGAAGTAATTATAATTTTTCTCCTGGATTTTCAAAACTATACGCATTTGTAAGATTTATAATCCAGAAAAAAATGTCCAATTTGGATATTTTATCCTATCCTGGGCGTTCTTTCAAAAATTGCTTTCTCTTAGATAATTGCTTCGCAAGATTATCTGCATCAGCTAAGATCTGTTTTCTTCTTTGATTTTCATCAAAAACACGAGAGCCTGTCTGAAACATAATTACGACTATTAAAAGTATTCCAAGATATAACTGGACCATAAATGCTGGAGTAACATTAAATACTAGGCCAGTATTTAAAAAATTCACAGTTAATGTTCCAATTGCTGCCCCAATGACACCACCTTTACCACCCATTATACTTACGCCACCAATGAAAGCAGCGACGGTTCCAGCTAATAAAACATATTGGAGGCCTAAAGCCTGAGCAGTACCTGACCTTAAACCAATAATACCCCCACCTAATCCAGCACAAAGTCCAGAAATTGCAAACACAATAATCATAGGTCGCTTCAAACTTATACCAGCAGCAATAGCTTCTTTACGCGCACCACCAATTGCATAAATTTCACGCCCAAAACGTGTGTAGCCCATGAATAAGCCTACAATTACAAACATCAGGATGACTAATAAACTTGCAGGTGAAAAATACCATAACATTTTAGTAGAAATGAAATCTGGAACACGAAAATCAGTTAACATAACTGTTTTTTCTTCAGCAGCAAATAATGCAACTCCACGCAATAACATTAAAGTACCAACTGTTAAAACAATTGCTCTTACTCTTAAATACGCAATAAAATAACCTTGTATAGCCCCAATAGAGGTCGAAACTAGTAAAGCAATTAACAGGGCTGATGGCGCACCTAAACTATCAGTAAACCTTACAGTAATAACTGCTGCTAATGCAGCATTAGAGCCAATAGAAAGATCAATTTCACCTGCAATTATGCACAAAGTTAGAGCTAATCCTACCAAACCCAATACAGCGAACCTTTCCATAATTGCAAAGCCAGTTCGATGCGTTGGGAATAATTCATTAGTTAGCCCAAAATAAGCATACACACAAATAGACAACAAAATAGCAAATGATAAATCAGGGTTATCCGATATCCAATTCTTAGCTTTATTAAACATTTTCTTTTCCTATTCTACTGATCTACTGCCACGTTGCACCAATGCAAAAACCATAATACTAAATACTATCATAAGCCCCACAGCGAGCACCCTGGGTCCACTATTATATCCATGTAAAACCATCATGTTATCAACTGTTGAAATAAACACTGCACCAATGCTTGACCTAAGACTTGATCCATAACCTCCCATAATTGAGTTTCCACCAACCATAACTGTGGCAATAACCATAATAGTCATATCACCTGACGAACCAAACGATGATGAAAAGTAATTCACATGAGCACTTGAAACTTGAGCTGAGAATGCGATTGCAACAAAAGCTGAACAAACCGATGCAATTATGCATACCTTTATTGCCATTGATAAATTTTCATGACCCGTTGCTCTTCCCGCCGCTCGGTTGGAACCAACAAGATAAACCTGTCTTCCAAAGCTTGTTCTACGAAGTACAAATTCAGCAAAAATAGCAATAATTATGAATGCAATAGTGATATTTGGAAGTCCTAAAAAAGAACCGGACCCTAGCCATTCTGCACCATGAGGCCGCCTAAAAGACACTACCAAATTATCACTCCACCAGCTACTAATACCAAAAAATAGGCCCGCAGCACCAAGCGTAACAACAATTGGATTTCCGCCAAGTCCAATAAGCAATCCTTGGATTGCGCCTGCCGCCATTGCTATGACCATTGTGAATAGAAATGACAACTCAAAGCCATAACCAGCAGACATACTTGTCGCAAATGCAATAATAGATAGTGCTGCTGTCTCCTTCATCGACAAAAGGAAAAAGTTTCCAGACAAAGTAACGAATGTTAATCCAATTGCCATAATACCTACAATTGCAGCATCTCTAAGGATTGTTTTTATGTTTAGAACTGTTAAAAAATTTGGTGCAGTAGCAGCGCCAATAACAAAAATAGCAATAAATACAGCAACCATTATCAATACTAAAGGTGAATAATCTCTAGCTAATCGATGTATAAAATTTTGCTTTACTACAGATGAACTATTACTCATAAACCTTCATCCCCCTGTAAACCCTTTTCATTAAAGGGGTTTGTAATTTCTTCTAGAATGGTTGCCGCTGACATATCTTCAAGCCCAATTTCACCTATTTGAATTCCTCGGTAAATGGTAATTACCCTATCAGGTAAATTAGTAATTTCTTGAATGTCTGTTGACGCAACAACTATAGCCGCACCATCATCAGCAAGTTCTCTCAACTTCTGATAAATTTCAGCTCGAGCTCCGACATCAACACCCCTTGTAGGCTCATTAACAAGAATAACATCAGGATGAATTGCAAGCCACTTTGCAAGAGCAACTTTTTGTTGGTTTCCACCGCTTAAAACTCCTGCTTCTTGTGGGATTCGGGAGGGATCAATTGTAAACTTAATTGCGTTTTCAGTTACCATTTCATTTTCTGATTTTGGCAATCTGATGCCATTTTTTGATATACTTTTCAGTGCTGCTGATGAAAGATTTTCAGAAATTGGTCTTCCGAGAAATAATCCATCATGCTTTCTGTCATCTGAGCAATATGCAATTCCAGAATCAATCGCTTCTTTTGGACTTTTAGGTAAGAAGGTTTTCCCTTTATATATTAATTCTCCACCCCTTGTTCTTGTAGATCCAGCAATCGCTGCAAGGATATCACCAGTTCCACTACCTAATTGACCTGCCAGTCCAAGGATTTCACCTGCATAGATATTAAAATTTACACCCTCAAGCAATCGATCTGGCCACAAATTTTTTACCTCCATTATCGGTTTGGAAATCTCTTTTTTTATGCGCTTTGGGTACATGTTCTTTAATTCACGTCCCAACATTAATTCGACCAGACTATTTACATCCAGTTCTGAAGCCTGTCGTGGCTCTTGGCTTTCACCATCACGTAATACAATTATTCGATCTGAAATTTTAAAGATTTCGTCCATCCGATGACTAACATAAATTATAGATTTTCCACGTTCAGACAATCGATTAACCATATTAAGAATCCTTATGGAGTCCGTTTCCCCCAATGCAGCAGTTGGCTCGTCTAGAATTAAAATCTGTGGATCATGAGCAAGCAAGCGTGCCACCTCAATTAAATGCTGCTCCCCAATAGATAATCTATCAGTAGAGGTGAGTGGATCAACATGCCCCAACCCAACTTCCTCTAAATAAGGTTTTGCGTTTTTGGCAAGAGTTTTTTTAGTAGCAAATGTTGGAACACTATCACCGGCTAAAAATATATTCTCTGCTACACACATTGTTTTAATTAAACTTAATTCTTGTTGAGCCACGGCAATACCAGAACGCTCTGCCTGTATAGGGCTTGAAAAATGTAATTGCTGACCATTGAGTAAGTATTCACCTTCAAAACCACTATCAAAACCACTGATAATCTTGACCATAGTCGATTTTCCTGCCCCATTTTCGCCCACAAGTCCCATGACTTCGCCAGGCATAATCTCAAAATTAGCACCCCTCAACGCTTTAATAGCGCCATAATTTCTTTTGATGTTTGAGAGTTTAAGAATTGGTTGCATATTGTTTCCCTAGAGACACTTAAAAAAGTAACCAAGGGCTCATTTAGAGCCCTTGGAAATGATTATAATACCAATTATACGTAAAAAATTTCTTATTACCAAGCACCTGAGCAAAGTTGCTCAATTGAATAAAGCTTTCCATCGAAACCACGTAAGGCTGTTGTTTCAATAGTTTCTTTAGTTACAGATGGGTTTGGAGTGAAATTAATATAGTTTGCTAACTTGCCAGTATTTAAATACTCTTCAACAAGTTTAATTGCCAACTGACCCTCATGTAACGGTGATTGTAAAGTTGTACCAAACTGTTTGCCTTCCTCGATCAATTGCTTGTCACCATTACATACAGTTCCAACTGCAATTACATCTTGGCCCATTACCATGCCAGCTTCTTCCAGAGCTTTTATGCCACCAGTCAAAATTGCATCATCCATTCCATATACGAAATCAATACTTTGGCCCTGAAGAGCTGCTATCATTTTTGCTGCACCCTTATAACCATTAGCTTGTCCAAAACCTTCATCAACATCACCAATTATTTTCAAATCAGAACCAGCAATTGCCTCTTTAAAAGCATTTATTGATAAACCATATCCACCATAACTATGTGGATACGATAAAGCTAAAACATTAAATCCTGTACCACCTGCAGCTTTTTTTGCAGCAGCAGCTTCTCTCATCATATAACCAGCATTTCTTGCACGAAGGCGGTCATCTGGCCCTGCGTATCCAAAAATATATTGCTTATCCTGATCATTCGGTAATTGGTTGATTTTTAATACTGGCACACCAGTTTTAGCTAAAGCTCTCAGAGAGCCCAAACCTGCTACTTCATCTGAAGGCAACAAGATAAATACATCAGGCAACTGACCTGCAGCAAGCACTTGTTG
>MEHZ011535923.1_pt1 | contig 14028 bp, 9 predicted proteins | sample 897221 | NCBI WGS metagenome assembly MEHZ01 (sample SAMN05514161, study PRJNA337945) | marine metagenome | isolation source: marine surface water | place: Arctic Ocean | collected 2007-12-13
CTCTTAAAACCCTCGTACATTAATTTTTGGGCTCCAACAGGTGGAACTGGCTTTGCATACTCATTTATTAAATAAAAAACAATTTAAATTATTAAAAAAAGAAATACTTGATACTGCTTACGAGTTTTCTCAAAAATATCTATGCCACGAGGTTAGTAAGTTAAAAATATCTTGCTCTTGGGGGGCTCAGTTGGGCGAAGGGCATGCAATACCAACGCATACTCATATAAACAGCTACATATCTGGAGTGATATATTTGACTAAAGGTTGTCCAATTAAGTTTCACAGTCCAGTTTTACCTCCACATATATTTCCTAAGTTAAGTTCTTTTAATAAATATAATTACCCCCTGCACGAAGTTAAGCCCAAGAAGGGCTTATGCTTGATGTTTCCCTCCTCCTTAAGCCATTCAGTAGACTTCTCTCAAGATAGCTCTCCTAGGTACTCTATAGGCTTTAATATCGTACCTATCGGAAAAATAGGCTTCGATACCGCAAGTTTAAATCTTATTTAGTGTAATATATCTTTATGATATTTTCAACACTAGTAATGTCTTCGGCACTAGCTTTAGCTACTGTAGCTGGTTATTTTAGTATTCTCGGCTTAACGACTATATTCCCTGGAGTATTTTGGTCTATAGTTATAATGGGGTCTTCCTTGGAGGCTGGAAAACTTATAACTGCTGTATGGCTTCACAGAAATTGGGGTACCGCAAGGTTAGGAATTAAAATATATCTAGCTTCCGCTGTAGTTATACTTTCAATTATCACAAGCATGGGTATATTTGGATTCCTTAGTAAGTCCCACATTGAGCAGGAATCAGGCTCTCAAGGGATCGCTGCTAAAATCAGCATGCTTGACAGCAAAATTACTTCCATTGCTAGCAAAAAGTCTTCGCTAGAGAGTCAGAAGAAAACAGCTGAAGCTCTAAAGTCTGAAGATTACAAATCTCTCTCGCGAATGAATGAGCGTTTGCAGAACTTAGATTCAATGATATCTCAAGTTAGAGGTCAAGGGGGATTTTCAGCAAGTAAAAAACTCTTGGAGGCCCAAAATTCACAATCAATAGAGAGAGAGCAAATCAATAAAGAAAAAATGAAAGCCCAAGAAAGAATGGAGTCCTATCGTCAAAAGATTGAGTCTTCCGTTTTTCCTCAACTAGAAAAGCTTGAAGAAGATTTATTATTAATTAATTTAGAAAAAGGAAAATTAAATTCTGAAATTAAAAAGCTTGAAGCTGAAATCGGTCCGATTAAATATATCGCTGATTTAGCTTCTGACTTCGGGGGCCCATCTGTCAGCCCAGAGTCTGCCGTACGTATGGTTATATTGATATTGATTTTTGTATTTGACCCTCTCGCCATAATGCTAGTTGTGGCTGCGGCTGCAAGCTTCAAGGAGGCTAGGAACGGAGAGGAGCCTAAAGATCTTATTGAGTTTAGGAATAAATTCTTGATAGATTTAGAAGTGCATTTGTCAGACGGCAAGCCTGCAGAATCCTTCATCGAAAAGTACAAAATATAGCTTGACTTTTAAGCATCAATATGCTATCATGTATGAATGATAGCTTTATTTAAGAGTCACTTTTCTATAGGAAAATCAATATTAACTCTAGATCATCCCGATAAGGTTAAAGAGGGAAGTTCTGATAGCGTCTTCTCAATAATTAAGGGTGACAAAGTTGTTCTTGTGGAAGATTCGCTAATTGGATTCCTACAAGCTCAAAAGGTATCTAAAGATCTAGGCTTGCAATTAATTTTCGGATTAAGGCTCTCAGCCTCCCATGAATCAGAAATTTCTAAGAGTGAGCTTCAGTGTGTGCATAAGGTAATTATTTTTGCTAAAAACGATAAAGGTTGCAAGTTATTAAACAAAGTTTACTCTCGAGCTTTTTGTGATCATGGTGGAGTAATACCATTCTCAAAACTTAAAGAGATGTGGCAGGAGGATTCCCTATCTCTAGCCATACCATTTTACGACTCGTTTATATTTATGAACAGCTTACATTTTTGCAGCTGCATACCAGACTTCTCATTTACTGATCCTCATTTTTTTACGGAAGATAATTTTCTACCATTCGACCAAGACATTAAATCTAAAGTTATAGATTACTGCTCAAAAGAAGGCTACAAGCATAGTAAATCAAAGACAATATACTACAACAGTAGGTCAGATTTTGAGGCCTATCAGACATATAAATGCGTATGTAGTAAAAAGTTCAAACAAAGAACACTACATGTTCCTAATTTTGACCACCTTGCTAGTCCAGAATTTTGCCACGAAAGTTATCTTGAATATAATAATTAATTAATATGAATAAAAAACAGTTACTTAAAGTAAAAAAAGCTATGAATTTTGAAAATGTCCCTGAGCAGAAAAAATTACTCAGACAAATCAAAAAACAGTACACTCGTTTAGACAACAAAGACAAACCTCAATTCTTGATTGAAGTTGAAGATTTCTTCTCTAAGAGAAATTCTAAATGAACGAAGAATTGTTAAGGTTCAACAGAAAGCAAAAGTATTTGTTTTTTGATTTTGAAACATGCTGCTTAAATCTTGGTTCAACAGACAATAAACCTTGGCAATTAGCATTCATGGTTGTTGAGGACGGCAAGATGGTAAAAAAGAAAGACTATTGGATCAAATGGAAAGATTTAAAGATGTCTGCCGTGGCTGCAAAAATGACTGGATGGACTCAACAAGAATACGACCAGAAAGCTCAGGATGCTTCAAAGATACTTGAAGACTTTGAGTCGTACCTTTACGATGAATCTTATATTAATGTAGGTCATAACACATTAGGGTTTGACATATATATTCACGGAATATACAGGAGGTGTTTAGGCAAGAACCCAGATTATTCTTACGTCAGTCGTTCAATCGACACTCTTTGTCTAGCTAAAGCCATAAAGAATCAGATCTCATACAGTAAGGATGACAGCTTTTATAACTGGCAGTATAGACTAAATAATATGATTGATAGAAAATCGAAAAAGAGGCTTATTGATTTATGTAAAGATTATGATATAAAAATCGATCCATCTAGACTTCATGACGCAATGTACGATATAGAACAAAATTATGAAGTTTTTAAAAAAATGCTTTGGGAGGTAGAAATTTAATGAGTGATATATTTTTAAATCAATTCGAACTATATGATAACTACGCACCGCCAGGTGTTCTTCTCCCTAAGATTGAAATAGAGAGTAAATATTATAGCGAGCTAAACTTGCCGAATGATTGCTCTAACTATGATTTCTTGAGAAAGCTTTGTCTGGAGGGGGTTAAGAAGAAAGGGATAGATTCATTTCCAAACAAGCAAGATTATTATGATCGAGTCAAAATGGAGTTAAAGATTCTAAAAGAATTAGGTTTCATTGATTACGTATTATTGAATTGGGATATATTGAATTATTGTCACGATAACAATATACCCACCGGACCCGGTAGGGGTTCTGCGGCAGGCTCTCTGGTTCTATTTTTAATTGATGTAACGAAGGTTGATTCCATCAAGTATGATTTATTCTTTGAGAGATTTGTGTCAAAAAGTCGAGCTCGTAAAATAGAAAAGGATGGAGTAACATACCTAGATGGAAGTCTACTTGCTGACGTTGATAATGATATTGCTTATGAGCATAGGCAAGCAGTTATTTCTTATATTGAGGCGAAACATCCCGGTCGTACCTCCAACATTTTAACCCTCAATACTCTAAGCGGAAAGCTGTGCATTAAAGAGTGTGGTAAAATTGTAGGTGAATATTCGGAGAAAGAAGTCAATGATGTTAGCTCCCTTATTCCCAAGAAGTATGGCAAGGTAGTTCCGTTAGAAGACGCTACCAAAGAGAGCGAAGGTTTTGCCGAGTGGGCCACAAAGAATGAAGGGGTATTTAAAATTGCCAGAAAGATTGAAGGATTGAACAAAAACACAGGAGTCCACCCTTCGGGAATAGCAATATCACACGATGACATATCTGAAATCTGCCCCATTCAAAAAACTAGCGAGGGTAACTTTGTAACTGGTTACGACATGAACTGGGTGGCTGAACTGATGGTTAAGTTTGACATACTAGGTTTAAGAACATTGAGTGTCATTTATGATGTTTGTTCAAATTTAGATATCGATGTTTACGATATCGATCTATCTGATCCAGAACTATTTAAACCTCTACAAGATTTGAAAAACCCACAGGGTTTATTTCAGATAGAGGCTGAAACTAATTTTAGAGTTTGTCAAAAAATTAAACCTAAAAATCTTGAGCAGTTAAGTGCGGTGATTGCCATAGCTAGGCCAGGTGCTTTAGAGTTTACAGACAAGTACTCCGAGTATGTCGCTACATCAACCTTCCAAAGCGTGCATGAATTTTTTGATGATGTTCTGGATTACACTGGAGGAATTCCTTTGTATCAAGAGCAGTTAATGAAAATGGCTGTAAAGGTTGGTTTTACCTTAGATGAATCGGAGCAGCTTAGAAGGATAGTTGGCAAGAAGAAAGTAGATCAAATGCCTGCATGGCAAAAGAAGATTAGAGACAAAGTTAGAGCTAACAATCTCCCAATAGAAGTTTCAGATGTATTGTGGAGAGTTGCGGAGGATAGTGCGAATTATTCATTCAATAAAAGTCATTCAATTTCTTATTCAATGCTAGCCGCATGGACTACATATCTGAAATTCAAACATCCCAAAGAATTTTTCTTAAGTTTGCTTAGGATGTCTCAGTTTGAGCCAAACCCTCAGGATGAAATATCTAAAATTAGCAGGGAATTGTCTTATTTTAATATTAATTTACTTCAACCTAATTTAATTAAGTCTTCATTCGATTTTACTGTTGACAAAAACAATATAAGATTTGGATTAAATAGCATAAAGGGAGTGAGCGAGAAGTCGCTAAAAGCTCTTACTGAATTCAGGGATACTGAGAACTCTAACAAATATGATGTTTTTCTTTCCGCAAAGCAGGCAGGATTAAACATTGGAGTTCTATCCTCCTTGGTTCAAGCTGGATCTCTCAGTGAGGATGCTGATTTAAGCAGACCAAGGTTAGTGCTTGAGGCTCAAGCTTTTAATTTGTTGACGGATAGAGAGAAAAGAAACTTCATAGCTCTGGGAGAGAGGTACAAACATGACATCCTTGAATCCATACATGCGGCCAAAAAAGACTCATTGGTGGCGGATGACGGAAAGCCGTTGATGAAAGAGTCTCGATTTCAAACTTTTAAGAAAAAATATGACAAGTATAAAAAAATATACGAGCAAAATATACAGTATGAAAAGTTCGCAAATTGGTTTTTTGAAAAAAAATTACTAGGATACAGTTACTCATGTAGACTTAAAGATGTATTTGATAGTCAGCATAATGAACTTAAGGACTCGTTGTATTATGAATCAATGGATAGTGGGCAAAAATCTAAGTTCATTGGGGTGGTCGAAGAAAGCTTTAGAAAGACTAGTGCAAACGGAAACCAATATATCAAAGTTCTATTGAGTGATGAACTGGGTAGCTTTCCTGCGATAATGGTTGACTCCAGAAGGTCTTTGACCTGCACAGAGTACATTGAAAGCGGAAATTTGGTGCCAGATAAGGATAATATTGTGGTGATTACAGGAAGAAAAGCTGAAGATGTTTTGTTTATTGATGGAATGTCTATCGTGGATGAACGTATTTGCATGAAGCTTTCTGACTTAAAATAGTGTATATTAAGTTAAACTATGGATTTAAACTTCACTCCAAGATCTCAAGAAATAATTTCGTTAGCTCAGCAGTTAGCTGAAAAATTTAGAAACCCTGAGGTTACCTTAGATCATTTATTGCTTTCTGTATTGAAAGTTGATACTTTTGTGATCCCCGTATTAGAATCTAAACTAGATGCCGAATTCAATGACCTTGAAGGTTTACTAGTTGATACTATTTCTCTACTAAATAAGTCTGATGATTTAGATAAAGCTGGCTTTAGCGATGAAGTTAATGACTGCCTAACTATGTGCAGTCAACTATCTGTTGAAAAAGATCATTCGTATATTAGTGTTGAGCATATAATTTATACAATGTTAACTAATTTAAATTTTAATATTATTGATTATTTCCTTATATGTGATTTAGATATTAATACTATTGAATCAACTCTTGAGGAAATGCTTTCTCACGACATCGTGCATAATCCAATGTTAATGTCGGGTTTAGATAGCCACGAAGCTCAACCTTCATCCCAAAACTCAAAACCTATAGAGAGTTATAGCGTTAATATGAATATTTTAGCGAAGAATGGAGATTTTGATTTCATACTTGCTAACCCAGAATACACGGACAAAATGGAGGAAACTTTATGCAGGAAGAGTAAGTCTTGCGCCTTGCTGGTTGGTGATGCTGGGGTAGGTAAAACTGCGTTAGTGGAAAGTCTGGCGAAAAGAATAGTTAGTCTGGACACGAATGATTATTTATTAAATAAAAAAATATTATCCCTTGATTTGCCCGCCATGGTTGCTGGCACTAAATACAGAGGTCAGTTCGAGGAGAGGTTAAAAGCTTTCATTGACGCCGTAAAGGCTGATAAAAACATTATTTTATTTATTGATGAAATTCACACAATAGTTGGAGCTGGCAACTCGGAAGGTTCTTTAGATGCAGCTAACATGCTTAAGCCTTATATAGCTAGGGGTGAAATAACCTGCGTAGGGGCGACTACATTTGAGGAATATAAAAAATCTTTTGCCGCAGATCCAGCTCTCAAAAGGCGCTTCAATGCCATTAAGATAGATGAGCCCGGTCGGAAAGAGTCAATCAGTATTCTTTCTAATTTATGCTTAAGTTATTCTCAATTCCATTCAGTTATTTATGAAGAGGAAGCTATCAAAGAGGCGGTTAATTTATCTATTAAATACATTAGCGACAGGAAGCTTCCAGATAAAGCTATTGATTTAATTGATCAGGCTGGGGCTTCGGTTAAAATTAGAAGTTACAAGAAGCCCAAGATTGCCAAACAGATGGAGAAGGTCTTAACTAGTGACGATATCTCTGAAGATATAAAGGATAATGTCTTTGATTCCTATAAAGAAGTTGTATATAAATGGGGCAAAAGAAAAGGCAAAAACATAGCTAAAGTTACAGTTCAGGATATCCGCGCTATCATATCTAAAAATTTAAACATACCTATTGAGTCTTTAAATGAAACTCATTCTAAAAAACTTTTAAAACTGGAGTCCAGAATGGCTAAAGATATCATTGGGCAAGATGAAGCTATATCAAAAATCACCAACGCTTTATTCAAAAGTCATTGCGGGCTCAAGGATCTAAATCGACCTATTGGAAGCTTTCTATTCCTAGGTAAGACTGGTGTTGGTAAGACATTAACCGCAAAAGCTCTAGCTAATCATTACTTTGGCTCCGCCAAGAAGCTAATCTACTTTGACATGAGCGAATTCACTGAGTCCAATTCTGTAAGCAAATTCTCTGGCTCATCCCCAGGTTATATAGGTTATGAGAAAGGTGGAATTTTAACTGAAAAAGTAAAAAGAGACTCGCATTCTGTTTTGTTATTTGATGAAATCGAGAAAGCTCACCCAGTCGTACTTCAATCCTTACTTCAAATCCTAGAAGAGGGTAGGCTTACAGATAATTCTGGCGAAGAAACTTCCTTTAAGAACACTATCATCATACTGACAAGTAACCTTGGGGCTGAACTTGTTGACAAAAAGTCTTCAGTAGGATTTATGCAAAAGAATGACGATAATCAAGATAAAATTTTCGAGGAGGCCAAGAAGAAATTAAGCCCTGAATTAGTTAATAGATTTGACGGTATAGTTTTATTTAACAACTTCAAAGAAGAGCATTTGAAAAAGATTATTACAATTGAATTTAGAAATGTTAGAAATAAATTAAAAGAAAAAGGAATTTCATGCATATTAAAACCTAAAGCTCGTAAAGAAATCTTAAGGCAAACACTAGCTCAAAATCTAGGGGGTAGACCTGTAAGAAGAATTATGCAAAATGAAGTTGAAGTAGCGATTGCTAAATTTATTATACATAACGACCCTAAGGGTGTAATAGTGGACTACGAAGAGGGTAAATTTACATGTAATGAGCAATCCATATCAAAACAGAGCAAGAGTTAACTACGGTAGCGAGTTTCTTTATACAGCCTTCGATGCTACTGGTTATCATTTTAATAATTTTGCCAGTGGGGATCCTAATTGTGAACTAAGAAATGTGCCTTGGACCGATTGTTCTGGAAATTTAGTTCGCCAGCTACACAGAATACAGGCCATTGACTATGGGTTTACGACCGTCAATGAAGATGTTAATCAGTTCGGAAAAATTGCACGCATTGATACTGTAGCTATAAAAACTCCCGAAGTAACTTTAGATTTTGAATATATTCTAGCCGACGGTTACAACGAGCAGGCTCTTGGTTTTTTAGTTAACGGCGAAGATCAAGCTTTATATAAGCATATAGCTCCAGATGGCAGGGTGGGTGCTAATTTCTTTGTAAGCGTCGCTCCTGAAGGGCGCGAAGTAATAGGGGCAAACTTAATGTATCAAGAAAATCTTAGGAGAACTATAGGTATTGGGAATGCCTTTCTAAGCCAATATGCTGTTACTGCTGAGTTAGGCTCAATACCTAGAGCTAGAGTAAGTTTTGAGGCTTTTAATATTCGCTCTTACCATGGAGCCTGCAACCTACCAATACCTTCTTTTGATCCAGCCCAAGACTGCCACCACCCCAACAGAAACTTCAGCCTACCTGACACGTACGAAAGCTTTGTTTACGAGCAGCTAAGTGGCCTAGAAGACATTCACTATCAACATGGTGCGGGAGGGTTAAGGCCAGGCGATATAAAGATTTCTTTAGACGGAGCAGGCTTATTGTCTGAACAGCTGAGCGGCCTACACGATTACTCAGATGGGGCTGCGCACATACAAGGGTTTACTATAAATTTACCCTTAGGTAACACCAGAATTCACAGGTTAGGTAGAAATGTTGAATTCAATAGGGCTCCTAATTTACCAGCCACTATAGATGTTCAAGTGACAGCTCTGGCTGCAAACTTAAGGGAGGCTGGATTATGGGAGGCTATGTGCTCCAAGAAGCAGCACAACCTATCTTTAATTCTAGAAGACTGCATGGCCCTTAGGGAATGCTCTGGAGTTCTTTCTCCCAACACTATAAACATGGCTTATTATTTAAAAGGGGCAGTGCTTAATACTGAATCTTTTAGTTCTTCTGTGTCTGATAATAAAATTGTAGATTTATCATTCTCCGTACCCATAGGTGGGGCTGATCAGAAAGATAGGGGTTTATTTATTTATGGCAAAAGTTTTTTTCCCGACAGGCCACAATTGCTAGCCTGGGGAAACCCTTTGTAAAATAAACTTGACTTTTAAGTTTTTTTGCTGTACTATATATTAGTTCTTTGATAAAAATGTTGGGGGTGTTCCGGATTCGACTAATATTGAATGCCTACACCGCAAGCAGGAGTGTGTCTGGCTCCTTTAAAAGGCACAAAAATTACATGGCAATAAGTCACGTATTAAAGCTTTCGCATTTAAAAAGCGTCAGCTTGCTTTAGCAGCTTAATCTCTGCTACCTCGCAACCTTTGACGCAGATAAAAGGATTGCGGGGTCATCTATCTGCAAAACAGAAAAGGTTTTATTGTTAATAAGCTGTAGTCCACTGAGTTAAGTCGGGGGTAAATAATTGAAACAATAAGTTAGATGTCAATATCATAACTTTAAAAAAAATTGACTAAGCTTGTAGAAGTGTAACGTTGAAGATGTTAACACGCGGGTTCAACTCCCGCCACCTCCACCAATTTTATCAAGAAAGTTCCCTGAGATTACAAATTTGGATCGGGATTAATAGACGCTCTTAGTGCTGTAAGGGCGGCCCAAAAGATAGAACTGAACTAATTTCCTAATCGTTTGAGTACATCTTGGGCAACAAGCTTAGCTAATGCCTGGGAGCCATGAGCATGGTAATGGACATCGGCCGGCTTCATCCAATCTTTCATATTCTTTTTGCTTGGAGTAAACAGGTCGAGGGTGGGAATGCCATGCTTTTTCATCACCCGAGCCGCCGCCTGATTATATCTTATTGAATCTCCCACATATCGACCCGCTGATCCCGGGGGAATTGGGGTGGTGTTACGCCAGACCAACTTCGTGGCCGATTTTTTCATCCGAGCGACCAATTTATCTAAATTCTTTTCATAGTCTGCCAAGGCGACCTGTTCCTTACCTCCTTTATCTTTGGGATAAAGGTTTTGTCCCTTTGGTCCCATGTACTTGAGATCGTGGAGTCCCCAATTGAAGTGGATCAGGTCCCATTTTCTTTCACCGAGCCATTTTTCGATCTCGGTAATCCCTTTAGTGGTGGGTCCGCCATTGGTCGGAATTCGGTGGAGATTGACCTTCCCTTGGAGCAATACCCGGGTGGGGAGGGTGTAACCGATACTGATCGAGTCACCGATTATCAATACATTGGGCAGACCGGCAACCTCGTCAATCTTTGCCAGCGGATTTAATTTCGCGGGCTTTTTGGCATGAATTGAAATGGCTATTGCACCAGAAATAAGAGCAAAAATTATCAGATTTAAATTTTTCATTGATGCCGATTGAAAACGAGAATTTGATTCCAATCAAGAAAGATTATACGATTTGATCAATGAATTGTTTTTAGGTGATCGTTGAGAATAATTCCTGATCAAGTCTAATTATTTATTTATCTTTTTATTGTTGGTGTTATTTGACCATCATATTATTTTTCATTTCAGTATTTTAATGAACTCAAAACTTCCAGGACTTTCTTTATTGTTTCTCGGATTTAATCTTTTCATCTTTGGTCAAGCGGAACAACTTTCAGATCTTCTCCAACCTTTTGTGGATAAGAATGCTCTTGCAGGTGTTGTGTTGGTCGTCGCAGACAAGGAGAAGGAACTCTTTATTGACTCATATGGACACGCCGATCGAGAAGAGGAAAAGCCCATGTCTCCCGATTCAATGTTTTGGATTGCTTCACAAAGTAAACCCATGACCGCGGTGGCCGTGATGACCCTCGTGGATCAGCGAAAGATATCCCTTGATGATCCGGTAGAGAAATATTTACCGGAATTTCGCAATCAGATGGTGTTGGTAGAAAAGTCGGACGAACGAACGATTCTTGCGAAACGGTCCCGTTCGGTAATCATTCGGGATCTGCTTTCTCATATGTCTGGATTTCCATTTAAATCCGCAATGGAACATCCAACCCTGATTGTTCTTTCCTTGCGCTTGGCGACAGGAAGCTTTGCCTTGACCCCGCTGCAAACCCAACTCGGAATGCACTACCAATATTCCAACGCCGGAATTAAGACGGCGGCCCGTGTACTTGAAGTAGTCTCGGGAATACCTTACGAGGATTATATCAATCAACTGCTTTTCCAACCTTTGGCGATGAAGGATACCACTTTTTGGCCAACGGACGAACAGGCGGAGCGAGTCGCAAAGTCTTACCGACCCAATCAGGATAAGACCGGCTTGGAGGAAACAAAAATCGGTCAACTTCAATACCCTTTGCAGGATCGAGGCAAGCGCTTCCCCATGCCTGCTGGTGGACTATTTTCAACGGCTCAGGATACGGCCCGTTTTTGCCAGATGATGCTCAATCGAGGGGTGTGGAAAGGAAAGCGATTTTTGAGCGAGGACGCATTTGAGGCTCTAACGAGTAAGCAAACTCCCGAATCGATTCAAAATAGTTACGGTCTAGGCTTCTCTGTGGGCAAGGGAACTTTTGATCATGGCGGGGCTCATGCTACGAATATTGAAATCCGTATGGAGGAGGGATTGATTCTAGTTTTGATGGTTCAGCATGCGGGTTCCCCATGGATGGAAGCAAGGCACAGGGAGTATTTAAAAATTGGGCGATTAAAGAGTTTTCAAGAAAGTAAGCATGTGATTATTTCCTGATGGGTAAGTTTTTCTTTTTTCTTTTTTCCTGTTTCCTGTTTTATGGGACGGGGGTGGCCGCTGATTTTCCCGATCTCCCCAATACCGAGACATCCACGAATGATGGACCGCCACCAGCAAGCGAGGCAGTAAAGTGCTTTTCCCTGTCCAACGGAATGGGAGTCTCGGTTTGGGCCAGTGAGCCCAGAGTGCAAAATCCGATTGCGATGGCATGGGATGAAAAGGGACGGATGTGGGTCGCGGAAAACTATACCTATGGAAGCCGAAAAGTACGATTTGATTTGAGTCTGCGCGATCGGGTGATCGTACTGATGGATAAGGACGGAGATGGTGAGGCGGAGTCTCGTCAGGTATTCACGGACCAGGTTCAGATGTTGACCAGTGTCGAGGTGGGGCACGGGGGTGTCTGGTTAATGTGTCCGCCCCAACTTCTTTTCATTCCGGATCGTGATGGTGACTTGGTCCCCGACGGAGAGCCCCAGGTGATGCTTGATGGGTTCAATGTGTCCAAGAGCAATTACCACAATTTTGCCAATGGCTTACGCTGGGGTCCGGATGGATGGCTCTATGGGAGGTCCGGACATTCCTGCCCCGGCAGGCTGGGCGTACCGGGGGGATCAGATGATTTGCGTATCCCAATCGATGGTGGAATCTGGCGCTATCATCCCAAGAGAAAGGTGGTGGAGGTCTTGGCTCACGGAACGGTTAATCCATGGGGTCATGACTGGGATGAACATGGTGAATTGTTTTTCATCAATACCGTGGTGGGGCACTTGTGGCATATGATTCCCGGGGCGCATTACCGGGAGTCTGGGAGTGGAGCGTCTCAAAATCCCTTGGTTTATAAACGGATGCATCAGCATGCGGATCATTTTCATTACGATTCCAATCTGGCCTGGCATAAATCACGCAATGGAGCCGCCAATGATTTTGGAGGTGGGCATGCTCATGTGGGAATGGGGATCTATCAGGCTGATCATTTTCCGAAGTATTGGAGGAATAAGCTTATGACTTGGAACCAGCATGGAAGAAGGCTCAATATTGAAAAATTGCAAAGGAAGGGGAGCGGGTATACTGCGAGGCACGAACCGGATGTGTTTCTTAATTCGGATGAATGGTTTCGTGGAATGGAAGTGAGTGTGGGGCCGGATGGAGCGATTTATGGATTGGATTGGAGTGATACGGGCGAATGCCATGATCATACGGGGGTTCACCGAACCAGTGGAAGAATTTACAAGTTTTATCATCAACAGAATCCGGTGGCGGATCTTTCAGCTCTTGAAAACGCGGCCGAAGATCCGGAAATGCTCCTGCGCCATCCGAATGCATGGTTTGCCCGTCAATGGTTGGGTGCACTTTCCGAGCGAAGGCTGACTCATCACAAGAAAACCATTCAGGTCTGTGAAAAGATTTTGAGCGATAAAAAGGAAAAGGCCTCGATCCGACTGCGGGCGATGTGGGGTCTGCACATGTTGGGATTGGCAAAGCCGGAAGACTTTTTGAATGATCCGAATGAGCATATTCGAACATGGTCGATCCGTTTGTTGACCGATAAATCGCCGATTGATTCTCTCTTCGGACCGATGGAAAAGTCTCCTCCTCTCGAAAATCCAAAACTTCTAGAAATTTTTTTGGCGATGGCGAAGAAGGATGATTCGGGATTGGTACGACTCGCTCTCGCCTCTACGCTTCAGCGTTTACCGATTTCCTCGCGTGGTAGGTTGGCGCAAGCACTGGCAGGGAGGGCAGAGGATAAGGGGGATCATAATCTACCAATGATTGTCTGGTATGGAGTCATGCCCATGGTTGAAGATGACCCAGTCGGATTGCTTGATGTGGCCAGGGCCACTACTTGGCCTACTTTGAGGACCTGGATCGCCCGGGCTTTGACCGAGCAGTCGAAGGAAAGGCCTGAGGGGTTGGATGCTCTGCTTGAACTGGTGATGGAGCAAACCGAATTGGCTGATTCGCTGCTTGCGGGAATGGAGCGGGCGGTTCGGGGCATGAATAAGGTTAAGAAACCAAAGAGGTGGAATGCGGCAAGTGCAAAGCTCGGCATTAATCCAATGGTTATGAAGATGAGTGTTTT
>MEHZ011448261.1_pt1 | contig 14018 bp, 13 predicted proteins | sample 897221 | NCBI WGS metagenome assembly MEHZ01 (sample SAMN05514161, study PRJNA337945) | marine metagenome | isolation source: marine surface water | place: Arctic Ocean | collected 2007-12-13
TGACCAGACGGCTATTGACCAGACGGCTATTGACCAGACGGCTATTGACCAGACGGCTATTGACCAGACGGCTATTGACCAGACGGCTATTGAATTGCGTCGAGAACCTGTGCCATTTTTTCTTTCATGTCGACCACTGGCTGGATCGTGGCCGTACCAATGGGCACGATTGGCTCGAAACCCTCCAAGAGGGCCTCGTAACTATCTGTTTCGACTATTAGGAAGAAATCATGACCCGGGGGGTCGACCCAGGCGCCTACAACCGTGACTCCTGCTGCTTCCAGCGATGGGAGCAGGGCGCCGAAAGTGGCGGCGACTTTCTCTTTATCTCCTGCTGGGCAAGTCTTTTCATCGTGATGGTGAGTTATGTGTAACAACATGTGCATGTACCTTTTAAGTATCGAAGACGGAACGAGTAATTGGCCGAAGAATACCTAAAGGAACAGGTTCCTGTTAGAAAGCCCCGGGATACGAGATCTGGAAGTGGTTCAGGTCGGTCTCGAAACGGTGGGTAGCGGCAAGAATCTGCAGGTCCCACGCGGCGTGCACATTGAGGTTCTGAAAAGTTATGTCGGTTTTGGCTCGCCCCGTCTCAACAACGTCGCTTGTTGCATCCACATCTGTGTTTGTTGATGCTTGCTCTCGACTAGCGAAATTGACGATCTGGGTCACCTCACCAGGTTTTTCCTGATCCTCGCGGACCGAAAGTTTCTTAACCTGGTTCCCGATGTAGCGCTCTCGGAATAGGCGTCATCATCTGCAACAACCTCTTCTACAGAGCCAGTTGATTCCGTCATTTGCGCACATTTCATATGCAGACGAGACAGCATGACCCAGGAGCTGTTTGAGTGTTTCAGGCCCCAACCAGATGCTGCGAAGCATCTAGACGCTGCGTTAAACTGCGAACTGCTGTGTTCAATGATGGGGCTTGGGAACACGGTGCTTCCCGCTTTCGGGCCGCTGTTCCGGCTAAGCAGACTTTGGCCTGGCCGACTATCGAGGGATCTTGACTCCGGCGGTGACGCGATCCCAGGTGACGTCGGTGACGCCAGCATCGCGGATCTTTGCCTTTTGAATTCGAGATGTTGCTTCGGTCTTTGGGAGTTCATCCCAGACTTCGATGAACCGGGGAATCGCGAAACGCGGCATACGCGGCGCCAAGAACGCAATGAGCTCAGCAGGGTCAAACTCGGCACCTTCGGCCACTACAACTGCGATCTTCACCTCGTCCTCGCCCTCCTCGGCTGGTACGGCGCATGCGCCGCACTCAAGGACTGCGGGGTACTCGTTGACCAGTGCCTCGACCTCGAAGCTCGAGATGTTCTCGCCTCGACGCCGGATGTAATCCTTGGCCCGGTCGACAAAATAGAAGTTGCCATCATCGTCATAGGTGAAGGCATCGCCGGTATGGAACCAGCCGTTGCGCCATGCCTCGTTCGTCTTGTCAGGCATGCTCCAGTAGCCCGTGTTGATCTCCCACGGCTCGGTACGCATGATCATTTCGCCTGGGGTGTCTGGCGGCACGGTCTGGTCGAACTCGTCGACAACTCGTACCTCGACACCGGGTCGTACCTGGCCGCAGCTGCGATGGTTGGCGTTGGTGATTGGGTGTTGCTGGATGATCGGGCAGTTGATTTCGGTCATGTTGTAGCAGGTGTAGATATCAACATTGAAGCGCCGGGCGAAGTCATCGACATTCGGGATCACCGGAACGAGAGGCACCGATCTCATCGGGTTATCGCCGTCATTGGGACGCTCTGGCTGTTGCATCAACATGTGGGCCAGCGGACCGAGTAGCACGGTTGCATTGGCGTCAAAATTGCGGATGTCGTCCCAGTAATCGGTGATCGAGAATGCTTCCCGAATCACGCTTGGTTGACCAGAGCGAGCGGCGTAGTAAAAGCCACCCTTGCCCGTGATGTGAAACACCGGAAACGGTGCGTAGATCCTGATGTCGTCGAGTCGCTCGATCGGGATGAAGCCACTCTCTAGGGTCGATCGATAGTGGCCCCAGGGGACTTTCACTGCTTTGGAGCGTCCGGTAGTTCCCGAGGTGTAGATCAGCGACGACACGTCCCATGGCACTGGTTCGATCCGTTCCTTGACTTCTGCGTTGGCAAGGAACTCGTCACTGGTTAACACCTCGAATGGCAGACCATCAGGGATCTCGGCCGATGAACCGAAGACCACCACTTTTTCGACATGGCTCAGCTGGTCGGCGACCTCAAAGACAGCTCCGACGAAGCGGTCTTGGGCCAAGACGATACGGGCCCCCGTATTGTCGATCACATGGCGCAGCCAATCACCCTTGTAATTAGTGTTGATGGGTGAATCGATGGCACCAAGCCATGCACAACCCATCCACGAGTGGAACGCCTCGAACGTATTCACAAACACGGTGACGACCGGCTCGCCATGCACGACCCCGAGACGTTCGAGAGCGCTTGACCATCGAAGTGAGTCTTGGTGCGCGTCAGCCCACGTGAGCACGCTGCCATCGACATGACGCAACGCCGGGGCCGATGGCCGTTCACCCGCCCAGTGAGCAACTCGCTGTGGCATCAGATCTGCGTGTGTAAACGTCATTGTTGTCCCATCTCGATGTCGACCATCAAACTAGAGAAATAAGAGCCCTTCGCCAAAGACGCCGTGGCAATGATCGTCGAAGCACGACGGCACTGCCCCTAGGCCAGAGGGGGAGTTGCCCCTCCAAAGGAGCCCGCTGTCGATCCAATCTGCGCTGATCCCAACAGCAGATCAAGCGCTCCCAACGCGGTGCGGTCCGCTACCGGGTAGAGAACAGTTCGAAAGTGTTCAACCTAGATGGATCAGACCCAAACAGCGGTAACCACCTCGACACGACGGCGCCGATCGTGGGTCCTCAACGTCCATCTCATTTCGGGCAGGTGCACGAGGCGCCAGAACTTGATGGCGACAGCTACGACGTGCTGACCGAGTGGTCCACGGGAAGCGGACTCTGTCACCGCCGATCATCTATCAGTCGACGAGAAGATGTTCCAGGCGTCGCGATTGTTCGTCTGCGTCGGCGGGGTCGAGGCCCCACAGTGGCGGTTTCACGCAGAGCGAATCTGCGTGCTCGGCGATGCGTTCGATCTCTTGGCCGACCTGATCAGCGGTGCCACACACAGCAAAGGTTCGAGCTGCCTCGAGTGGCACCAGGTCGATGACTCGCTCGAGCGGCTGAGAGCGTCGCGCGTCAACGAGTGCGTCGAACATGTCCCCGAAGCCGTGGTCGGCGAAGTAAGAGCGGTAGCTCGGGATTGACGCGTAGAACGCGACGTTGCCCCTCGCACGCTGGGCCGCAACTTCCGGATCCGGATCGATCGATGACGTGAGCCAGAGCTGTACGTGTAGATCGCCCGGATCCCGACCCGCCTTTGCAGCGCCGCGACGGGCTGCTGGAAGTGCCCGTTCAAGTAGCCACCATTGGGACCAGATCGAATGTCCAATAAACCCATCAGCGCACTCGCCGGCGAGTTCACACAGCCGCTCGCGGAGGGCAGCTACCCATACCGGTACCCGACGGGCGTTTGAACCAAAATTGGGGTAGAGACCCTCGAACGAAAGATCATAATGATCGCCGTTGTAGTCGGGGATCGACGCAGCACCCGATGTGGCGACATCGCACACCATGCGCACGATCTCGATCACTTCACGTAGCCGGCCGATCGGCGGCTGGAACGGCTCGTCGAAGAAGTCTTCGGTCCAGGTTTGGGGAGCGGTCCCAAGGCCCAACGTAAACCGGCCATTACTGATCTGATCTAGTTCCAACGCGGCGCAAGCAGTTTCGAACGGCGAACGCACAAAGGCCATGGCTATGCCGGTCTCCAGGGCGAGCGACGTCGTGTTCGCTGCCGCCACAGCCATACTCGCCCACGGCGGGCCATAGACCTGATTGCCGATCGCCCCGGCATAACCGCGGTCCTCGAGGTGGCGAGCGCGTTCGCCGATTGTTGCGGCATCACCGCGACCGATTGGGGCCCAGAAGTCAGGCACGGGATGCCCTCCGAGGGAGGGTGCTGCCTGCGAACTTGGCTAACTCGGAGACTTCGGCATTGATAATGGCGTCGTGGCCGACACGCACGAATTCGATGTCGATGCCTTCAGGGTCGTGCACCTCTTTGGGTGGGGTCACGAGGCCGCTCACGATGCACCCCTGTCGCTGGGTAGTCGGGTGAGCTTCCAGCCAATTGCGAGAATGGTTGACCTTGATGACTGAGCCATGGCCGTCGAACCAGCGCTGTCTGATCCCACCGTCGATCTTCTCGAACTTCGTCTATGGCACTCTGTCCGTGTCGGCACAGAACACATGAGATGGGTTTCTGTCCTGAGCCACGGTCCCGACGTTGGGCTGCGGCTTGGAGTTTCCATGTCAGAACCCTTGCCGCAGCCATTTGGACTGCGGCGTACTGGAGATGACCGTGAGGAGAACTTGGCTGGCTCGAAACAACTCTGCTCGTGCTCCGTCGGCGACAAGTTACACCTGTGGTCATGACTGAACATGTGGTCGCCGGCTCGGTCCTTGGTCGTCGACCCGAAGAAGCAGGAGTCGCGCCGTAGTAACCAGTTTGGTGTTAGATGTGGCCGGCTGTCGCGTCGGATCCCGGCGATCATCATATTTTGAGGCTCAGCGAGAAACGCTTCTATCGCCACAAGATCAATCATGGCTCCGAACCTAGTGCTCGGCACTGTTGGTTGAGACAACACCGGGCGATCCGCAAAGATCGATCATCAACCAGAAACGACTGATCAACCGCAGCTAGCGCTGCACCCGTGCTAACCACCGGACCTGCCGAACGTTACGTGGAGGTCGGCGACAGCTGATGTCGCTCGGATCTGGTTCGACAGGGTCGCGAAGGCTCCTATTCTTGGTTGGCTTTGCCGCGATCGTTGGCGGCGTGGCCGGCGGCGCTGCATACCTGTTGGTCAGCACTATCAGTCTGATCACCCATATCGCTCTGCTGGGGGAGTGGGGCTGGGGCGAGATCCCACCACTGTCTGATCTCGAGGGGGTCACCGCGTCTGCCCATAGGAGCCGCTATTGGTGCCTTGATTGTCGCCAGTATCGCAACGGTCGCTCCGATCATCTGCGGTCATGGCATTCCGGAAGCCAGGGAGGCAGTGCTCCGACGCCAGAGCCGAATTCCTCCCCGAGCAGCTATCGCCAAACCGTTAGCGTCAGCGATTACTATCGGCACTGGTGGCTCTTTCGGTGCCGAGGGCCCAATCATCGTCACGGGCGGAGCCATTGGCTCAATAGTTGGTCAGGCGCTCCGAGTCACTGCATCGGAACGCAAGATTCTGCTGGTGTCCGGTGCTGGCGCGGGTATGACTGCGACATTTGGTTCTCCGCTCGCTGCCATCCTTTTCGTAGTCGAGTTGCTCCTGTTTGAGCTGTCGATGAGAACCCTGATTCCTCTGGTTGTGGCAACGTCAATCGCCGGAGGGATCCATTCCGCAGTATTTGGCACCGGTCCCTTGTTCAATGTGCCGCCCCATGACTATGCGGGTCTGGGGGTGCTCCCTCTCTATGCGGTCCTCGGCGTGGCCAGTGGGCTGGTCGCTGTCGTGATCGCGAAGGGCTTGTTCCAAGCCGAGCGGAGTTTCCGCTCACTTCGCGTTCCAATCTTCTGGCACCCGCTCATCGGGGCGCTCGTTTTCGCCAGGTTCGGTGGCGTCTTCGCTGCAGTCGTTCTACAAATTGTGCCTGGGCTAGAGATCTCTGAAGGGGCCTTCGCCGTTGTGGCGATGGCGGCGGTATTCGGCGCAGCGGCGAGGGCGCCGCTCACATCGATCGTGTTCGTGTTCGAGCTCACTCGAGACTTCAATGTGATGCTGGCCACTGTGCTTGCGGCGCTGGTCTTCAGTGCGCTGTCGAGCGAGAGCATCTCTACCAAGAAACTGTCACGACGCTGCATCCGTGTTGGCCGCGACCTAGTGGCCGATTCGCTCCGCACGACAGCGGTGGCCGATGTTATGAATCGCGTGGTCGATACGGTCGGTCCACGTGACACCGTAGGTTCGGTCGCGGACCGTATAACTCGGGGCGAGCGTGGAGCGTTCCCCATCGTCGATGAGCAGGGGCGTTGTTTGGGCATTGTGGAACGCCGTGACTTAATTACTAAGGATCGACCCCGCAACGCTCTGGTGCAAGAGATCGCCTCTTCCGATGTCGTGACGATCGGTCCTGACGCCAGCCTGGTCGACGCATTGCGAAAGATGACCGAAGAGGAAGTCACTCACTTGCCGGTGGTGCAAGACGGGCGGTTGGTCCGCATATGCACCCGCGCCGACATTGCTAGGTCTCGAAGGAATGAGTTAGCTCTCGAGCGATTCGATCAGGGATGGCTCGCTCCGGTGTTGCAGCGGCGCGACCGCGTCGGGCCACCACACATCATTGTGGGCAACGAATCCCTTGGAGGTACCGCGCTCATGGCGGAACTGCAGCGGCTGTCGTCGGATCGCAGTCAGGTGCGCTTCCACGTCATCGTGCCTTTGGCCGTCGGCGGCGATTTGCCCATGGCACGAGAACGCCTCGAGCTGCAGCTCGGCCTGATCGAAACGATGGGTGTTAGCGCGACTGGCGAGATCGGCGATGCTGACCCGATCGCAGCAATCGAAGCTTCGCTCGCGATCGAAGCTGCCGTCGGGGTTGTCCTCTCGACTCGGCCAGCTCGCACATCTCGTTGGCAGGTGTCTGGTGTGCCGAGCGGTATAGCCCGCCGGGTCGACATCCCAGGTGTGGTCGCGACCAACGACGAGATCAAACTCGTATAACGTCACAACACCATTGAAGAGCTGCTTGCTTTGTGATGGGTTTAGGACTGCGGCATAGACCCGGCCGGGTCGACGAGGTTCGGCGTCCACAACGGCCTGCCTGTCGAGCAACGCGTGCATGGATTCGTCCATGAGGGTCCGACTTTCATCGTCCAACGCTGGCCAGGCCCAAGGTTCTCCGAGGCTGCCGCCCAGATCGCTGCACATTCCTAGCCGAGATCTGATGCAAGGCGGGTTCCGCACGGCGACTTGGTCGCATCTTTAGTACATTTGATTAGGAACATGATTTGGTTGTACATAGCAAGCCTCGTCTTCGGTGCCGTGTTCGTGGTGCCGATGGTTCTTGGCGGCTTTAATTTCGACGCCGACATTGGCGACATCGGCGCAGATAGTGGCGGCGTCGGCGATTTGGACATGGACGTTGATGCGACTGGCATCGCTGGCGCAGTGGGCGATTTTGTCGGTTCGCTGCTGAACTTCCGATCAATGGTTCTGGGATCGACATTCTTTGGTCTGTCCGGGATGATCTTCACCGTGCTCGATACGCCCGTGGTGGCGACCCTCATCACTGCCCTGGGCTTGGGCTTTGTTGCCGCCGCAGCGAACTCGGGCATCACTACGTTCGTGCTGGGCCGCCAGCAGTCCTCACACGTCACCCTGAGCGAGGTGCAAGGCATGTCAGCCGAAGTGATCTTGCCGATTGCCGAAGATCGACGCGGCCAGGTCCGAGCTCAGATCGCGGGCCAGACCGAATACTTCACTGCGTTGCCCTTTAAGCCCGACTACTCGTTCGAACCTGGCGAAATCGTGGTCGTCATCGAAATCGACGAGGGTCTGGCCAAAGTGGCATCACTTCGAGAACTTGGCACCTAAGCCGTGCCCCGCCCCAAGGAGAGAGCATTATGGAATTCCTAGTTGTCGTAGCCGTCATCCTGGCATTGATTGTGGTGGTCGTGGCTGGCGCGGTCCGGAGCCTGATCATTATTTGTCCGCCAAACCGAGTGGCCGTGATTTCGGGGCGTAGTCGCTCTGTGTCTGATGGCCGAGATGTGGGTTATCGAGTTCTCAAGGGCGGACGCACCATTCGCATACCGATCCTCGAGCGAGTCGACTACATGGACCTCAACACGATCGCGATCGACGTGTCGGTGAGCAATGCCTATTCCAAGGGTGCAATCCCTCTCGATGTGCAAGGTGTCGCCAACATCAAGGTTTCAAGTCGCGAGGGAGTTCTTGAGAACTCGGTCGAGCGTTTCTTGGGCCGCGACTCTGCCTATATTCAGCAGATCGCCAAAGAGAACCTCGAGGCCAATCTTCGTGGAGTGCTGTCGACGCTCACCCCAGAGGAGGTCAACGAAGATCGGCTGAAGTTCGCCCAAACGTTGATCGACGAAGCCGACGACGACATCCGCAAGTTGGGCCTTGAACTCGACGTCTTGAAGATCCAGAACGTGACTGATCAAGTTGGCTACCTCGAAGCAGTCGGCCGGCGCAGAACAGCACAGGTGCTGACAGAAGCTCGCGAGTCAGAAGCAATGCAAGCCGCCGACGCCGAAGAAGCCGAAGCCAGCGGTCGCCAGCGCGCCGAACTCGCACGCGTGCAATCAGACTTGGCCATCGCCGAACAGACGAACAAACTTCGAGTCCGCCAAGCCCAACTCGATGCAGAGGCGAATGCCAGCGAAAAGGAAGCTGTTGTCGCTGGTGAGAAGGCCAGGGTCACCGCCGAGCAAGAACTTGAGACCGCTCGGATTGAACTGCAGAAGCGGCGTCTCGAGGCCGATGTGATTGCGCCGGCGGAGGCCGAGAGGAAAGCGGCGCTGCTTCGCTCCGAGGGCGAGGCCGCCTACATTCTTGCCGACGGCAGGGCCCAGGTCGAGGTGCTGAATCGTATGACCGAGATGTACAAGGCGGCAGGTCCAGATGCGCAGAACATCTTCTTGCTCAACATCCTGCCCGAACTCGTCGAACAGATCGTTTCGACAGTGGCTGGCATCGATATCGACAAGATCACCGTTATTGATCAAAGCGGTGGCTCCAGCGGCGGCGGTATCCCCGGGATTGCTGCCCAGATGCCCGCCGCGGTCATCTCGATAACCGAGCAGATTGAAGCGGCCACTGGCATAAACATCCTCGCAGCGCTCAATCAGTCGAAGTCCGTGCCGCCGGTGATCGACTCCACTTCGCGCCCACTGGATCCGCCCCCGGCGGTCGATGTCATCGAGTAGGCCAAGTCGTCTGAATCTAGGGCGGTCGATCCTGCGCCAAAGGGCGGGGCCCTCCGGCAAAGACCAGCTTCGAAGGGTGGGAAAGGCCCATAGGGGTGTCTGTTCAGTCGGGTCGACGAGCCGAAGCCAGAAACCAGTTGCAGCTACGACCCCTCGGCGACCTGTTTTCGCCGTGGGCGAGTGGACCTGGGCACTGGTGGAGACGGCAGTCCCTGCCTAAACCACCTAAATGTGACGGGAATGGCTGCCGAAGGTCGTACGTTCGAACTCGAAGACTTGACGCTCGCGTACCTGCCTGGGGACGCTCGACGGGTCCGGGCGCGCGTCGTGAGTGAACTAAAGATATAGATCGCTGGCTGGCTGTCGGGTCGGTGCGGGCGCACCGCTTTTTGGCGATGTGAGGTCGCGCCGTGAGCTGCAGCTAGGCGCGGCTGTCTCTGAAACACGAGAGCCTCGTTACAACGTCAGGAAACCGATCATTGGAGAGACCCGGTACGTGCAATGCTGACGCTGCGACTCAGCCCCAGCGAATCTGTTCGACGCTCGCTCGGGGCATCACCTGTCGCTGAAGACCCGGGGCCGAACGGGCATGCACGATCAATCCGCCTGCACACTCGTCTTTGACATGGCATGGTGTTCGAATTCGTGACACGGTTGGGTCTGTGCGCTGTCGTTTCCTGCTTGCCATGCTGGCGCTGGTCCTGTTCGCAGCATGTTCGGCGACAGGGGATCTGGTCCTGGATGACAGGGCAGACCAGGACGCTACAGCGTCAGCCGAACCCACCGCCGAACCCACCGCCGAACCCACCGCGAGCACGTTACGCGATCCACCCCGGGTAGGAGAGCCGACGCCCGGCGTGCCTGCAGCGGATCGCATCGTTGTCGCTTCCGGAAACGGCCAGATCTATCTCATGGACCCCGATGGTCAGAACCGGCTCGACCTGACTCCGGCTGGGGTCGGGGGCCAGCCCGTTTGGAGCCCCGATGGTCGTCGGATCGCGTGGAGCCAACGCGACCTATCGGGCTTTTCAATAACGAGCGCCGATGCCGACGGAACCCAACTACGCCGGGCCGCTACACCATTTAGCGGCTATTTTGGCTACTGGAGTCCAACCTCACGTCGGCTTGGATTTCTTGGTAACGCTCCGCCAGGAACAGGTCTGGTAATCGATGCCGGCACCGGATCGGATCTTGATTCGGTCGTCGATAGCGACACGTTCTATTACTTCTCCTGGAGCCCAGACGGGACGCGATGGGTCGTGCATAGCGGATCCGGGTTAAGCATCGTGACGGTTGACGGCAGTCGCACGCCAATCGATCTCGAACCCGCACGCTTCCGGGCGCCGATCTGGGCCGAAGACGGATCGATCTTGCTCGCAGTGCGGCACGACGATCGAAATATGATCGTGCAACTCGAGCCAAACACTGGTGACTTCAACGAACTGATCGAGGTTGGCGACGTCACCAACTTTGTGCTCGATCCCACGGGCCGTTATCTCGCTGTCGAGTCAGTCGTGGTTGGACACAGCGAGGAGGATCCGGGGGGCGGAATCTCCGTCTCGACTTCTGTGCAGCCGAGTGAGGCGAGCGCCGAGGTTCTTGTGTATGACCTATCGACGGGCGCCGTGCGTCAAGTTTTGCAAGAGCGAACCGGTGGGTTCTGGTGGAGCCCTGACGGCACGACACTGGCGTTGTTGGTGCAAGAAGAAGGCGCCACACCACAGTTAACACAATGGTTGATGTGGCGACCTGAGGGTTCATTCCGCTCGGAACGGTTCACGATCTCACCGACGTTCGGGGTGGCCTACGTTCCCTTCTTCGATCAGTTCGCACAGAGCGTTACGCCGTGGTCGCCTGACAGCCTTCGTTTCGTCTACAGCGCCTTCGACCAGGCAGGCGACCCAGGGGTATTTGTGCAACCAGCCCGCCCCAACACGCCTGCACAACGAATCAGTGATGACGCAGGCGTCGCGTTTTGGTCACCGACCTAGGAGACTGCCGAGCAATCGGCTGTGGTGTTGGTTGTGGACGGCCGCCTGACCGCTCTTGGCAATCGGACTCCAAGAAGTGGAGGCCGGGCCCATCTCAGAACCAAGGACACGGCCGTTATCAGGACCGCGGCGGGTGCGGGCACAGGTGCGACGGCCCGGCTTTGGTTCGACACCGCCTGATGTCTTCATCCCCAATACTGAACGGACCGGTCCAGTCAGCCAGGTCAACCATTGAGCGATCCGCCATGTGCTCGGCCAACGTGAAGATCGACCGCTCGTTTGTCAGCGAGGAATCGGCACGTTCGTCGAGCCCATCATCGATACCGGCCATCTGATCGGGGTGTCGATCAGATCTGAAGGCTCGAAACCGCAGCCCAAGCGGAGCGCTTCGCCGAGCTAGGGAGCGATGCACAGCAGAGGTACCTGCTGGTTCGGCCTGTGCCCCCAGGCGCAGTCGAACGAGAACGGGAGATCACCACTTCCGATCACCTGTCATTGTTCGGCTTGCGGTCGGACACACCTGGGATAGCGCTGCAGCGATAGGTCATTGCTGAGCTCGCAACGCCAATGGTGATTGCTGACCGAGACCAGGCGCTAGGTTCGCTGCGTAATGACGACGAGCGACGGCGACCAGCAGCGAATCATCAAAGCGTGCAACGAGCAACCATTTCGCTTTGAACAAGGCGCCTCGTTGCATGTCGGCATCCTCGCAATGGTAGAACGGCCGTCGGGCCCACACGACGAGGACCCCTTCGTCACAGGGACCTGGCACGGCGGCTGCAGCCACGGTCAAATTGATCTGAGCCAGCTTCAGGCAGCCGACGAAGCCGCACCCAATCTTGACCTCTGGTTCGACACTGATCGCACCGCACTCGATATTTCCGCATCGTTCGAGGGCGTTCCCGTCGACGCACTGAGCGGGTCAGAAATCCCGTCGGCGGTGCTCAGTGGTGCAGTGATGGTCGAACGACGTGGCGACGCAGGCGATGGCATAACCGCCCTTCTCACCCAGATGTGTGCTGGCAAGATCGTGATCGACCCGCACGCCATGCTCGATCTGATCGACTCAGAGCACCTCGATTCCTTTGCCGAACATCAGGTCGAAGACGCCGGTCCGCTGCGGGCCTTCAACGCTGGTATGTCAATCCAGGCTTTCCTCGACACGGTCGGGCTCACGAGCACCACGCTGATCAACCAGATCGCCGTCCTTGGCTATGACCTGCGCCGTGAACTCGGTTCGGCAGCAGTCGACGCGTTCAACAACTACCTGCATTCGGCTCAAGTCCAGCTGGCATGGTTTGTCGACGAATCCGACCGCATCCACACCGCTCAGGTGGTGCTCGCGTTGACCGACTTCATAAGCCAGCTGTTCACCAGCATCGCTGTGATCGAACAACTCGCGACCGAAGAGCAAGTTTCTGTGCAGGAAATGACCGAGTTCATCGACAAGTCGGCCGAGGCCGGCCGCTTGGTCTACGTCCATGCAATCTGGCAGACGTTCTCGTTCGCCAACGACATCGCTGCGGTCGTTTGGCCCGACGCTGTTGATTTGAGCGTTGACGTCGCTGCTCAAGCCAATCGATTGCGCACCCAGACCGATACCGAACCAAAACCTGGTGCCGACCCAACCTTGGACGCCGCAGCATCCGAAGCGACAGCCTCCGACGTTGCGGTGGGGGAGCAGCGACGCACTGTAACGATCGGCCCAGGAATGCTCGACGACATGCGTGCCAGCAGTGGCGCCATACATTTCGTGCTTAGCTCGGTCCAGGGCGACGCCGTTGCAGCAATGCAAGCGGCCCAAGCAGCAGTGATGGAAATTGGCCACCCTGACGAACCAGGTGAACCGCTAGCCAGTTTCCTAAGCGACGTTGTTGCGATTGACAGCGGCGCACAATTCTGGGCCGACATCATCGACATGGAAGAACAGCCCATTGTGCTCGAACGGCTACTCGCTGCTGTGGTCGATGCCGTCAGCCTGGTGGTAACCGCAGCCCATCTTTCCTCTCGGCTCGATTCGTGAGCGCGAGATCTCGCAGCGTGTGATTTTGTGAACCTGATGGCGCACTAGTTGTCTTCTGAGGTTCACAAATAATGTGGTTTACGCTGCAGCAGCGTGGCAGCTTCGATACTGGACACCCGATAGCAGCGTTGAACCAGCCAAGGGCCTGCGAACAACGGTGCTCCAGACCAGCTGGTTTTGGCCGGACGTAGCTTCGCTCCAAACAGCACGTTTGCAGGGTCGTGGCACCCACGGTGTGCAAGGTGTAACCCCGCATGATTTAGTCATGGAGACGAATAGCACCGCTTCAATCGCTGCCAGTCACTGCGACAACGATATTGATGCACGCTGCAGTTGCGAAACGAGCACGCATGCTTGAGAAAGTCGCGTGATCAAGGGATACTGAGCTGTTGTTGATTGCGAAGCAGTCGGCTTCCCGATCAAGTGCCTAGTCAGGCCGAAAGCCTCAATGAGCATGACAGGAACCGACTCAAAAATCGTGGCGATCCGTCAAGTCATCGCAACAAGTCGGCTGACAGCGTCAGAGTCACACGTGATCCGAGCCCGAGTCAGAACAGCCAAGGAGATCGGCAAGTTGTTGCCCGACGTTTGGGAAGACGGCGACACGATCACCAACATCGTTACGAGTTTGCCTGTTCCTCGGCGCACGATGAACCTTCAAGCAGAAAATGCAGGCTGAGTCAAGGCCGAGGACTAGCAGGGTGAATTGGAGCGTGCACTGGGCCCGGCCTGGTCTCGCCTGGCACCTATGCTGCGACGGTGACAAATCAAGGCAGCGGTTGGTTGGCAGGGTTGGGGTTGGCCTTCCTGGTGGTGGCGGCAGCCTGTAGTCCCAGCGGTCAGGCTGCGGAAGGCACAGCACAGCCGGCGCCTGCCGCAGTTGCTGATATCTGTGCTCAAGGCGCAGAACGTGTTGTAGAGCGCCTTGACAGTTTCTTGGATGACAGTGCCGACTTGTCTCCAGAAGAGTTCCTTGGC
>MEHZ011393567.1_pt1 | contig 14003 bp, 14 predicted proteins | sample 897221 | NCBI WGS metagenome assembly MEHZ01 (sample SAMN05514161, study PRJNA337945) | marine metagenome | isolation source: marine surface water | place: Arctic Ocean | collected 2007-12-13
ATACCGCGCGCAGCCTGTTGCAGCTTGGTGACGGCCGCACCGACGGCGCCCGATCCCCCAACAGGAAAATCGCGGGTAGCTATATCCATGGGTTATTCGCAGCAGATCCCTTTCGTCACCAGTTTCTAGCCGAAATCGATGACCGTCATCCCACCACATTTGGGTGGAACGATCACCTTAACTTTGTGCTGGACGGCCTGGCCGACCATATGCAGGCAAATCTGGATACCGCAGAGATTCTCCGAATCGCTCGGAATCATAGAAACATAAGCAGGAGCGCATGATGATCCGTGTTCTGCAAAGCCTCGCCACTGCCCTGGTATTTACCCAATTGATGGGCGGCAGTGCGGCGGCCGGAAGCTTCCACACCGACATTCCTGAGACGGTCGGCCCCAACGCGCGCTACATGATCTATCTGCAAGGGGGGTGGCCCGAAACCCATTCCCTTTCGGAGCCCCACCGCAAAAACGGACTCTTTGAATACGACAAAATTATCCTCGCCCTCGCCGGAAGTGGGTTCGAAGTGATCTCCGAGATGCGCGGCGCAAAAACCAATCCGCGCCGCTATGTGCGCACCCGCACACTGCCGCAGATCAAATCCCTGATCGAGAAAGGGGTTCCGGCGAACAGCATCACCGTGGTCGGATTCTCGAAGGGTGGCTTTATGAGCCTGATGATTGCGTCCACAGCCAAAGAACTGGGCGTGAATCTGGTCAACCTGGCCGGTTGCGGCACCGGTCAGTTCCGAAAAATATATGAATCATTTCTGGAGAGTGACGCCAGCAAGATGCAGGGCCGGATGCTTTCACTCTTCGACGAAAAGACACTATCGGAGGGAGCTGTGCAGAATCAAAAGCGAAGGCCGGAAAACTCGTCTTCGCCGAAGAAATTCCGACAACAGGCGACGGACACGCCACGTATTACGCCCCTGGCGACACCTGGATCGAAAAAGTCGCCGCCTGGGCGAATGCTGCCGAAGCCGCCAAATAGCCGCATTCAGGGCGGCATTCAGGGGGCCAGTATAAAACTCGCGATCAGTGCCACGATGACGGCTTGCAGCAGGCAGGCCACCACAAACAGATACAGCGCACGGCGGATTTCCGGACCGGCAATCCGGGCCTCGAATTCACCTCCGACCCACGGGTCCTTGGTGATCTTCCCGTCATAGCTGCGCGGCCCGGCCAGAGCGACCGCCAGCGCACCGGCCATCGCCGCCTCAGGCCACCCGGCATTAGGCGACCGGTGATGCCCTCCGTCCCGCGCCATGACCCGAAATGACGCCCCAGGCCGGCCCCGGGGGACAAACGCACTGGCAACCACGATGAGAGCGGCCGCAATCCGGGCCGGGATATAGTTCATCACATCGTCCAACCGAGCCGCCGTTTTCCCAAACGCCGCGTGCCGGGGCGTTCGGTAACCGATCATCGAATCCATCGTGTTGACGGTTTTGTAGACCAGCAACCCGGGCAGGCCGAACAGCAGATACCAGAATACGGGCGCGACAACGCCGTCGGCAAAACTCTCCGCCAGGCTTTCAACAGCCGCACGCGCGACGCCATGCCGGTCCAGGGTTTCCGGGTCCCGCCCGACGATTTTGGCCACCGCCAGGCGGCCGCCTCCCAAACCATCCTGATCCAGCCCGCGAGCCACCGCGCGCACATGATCAAAAAGGCTTCGTTGTGCAATCAAAAGCGTGACCGCCACCAACTCGATGATCCAGCCATGGGGAACGGCCTGTGCCAGATCGTGAATCCCCCAGCCCAGGGCCGCCACAAACGCGACCATGAACAGGGTAACCACAAAGCCCCGCATCAGACGCGCACCCTCGCTGCGTCGTTCCCGGTTGAGCCGTCGGTCAAACCATCCTATCAGCCCGCCGATCATCGCCACCGGGTGTGGGAGAAGCCGGAATAACGGGCCGAATTCGCCGAACACTGCATCCAGAAGCAGCGCCATGAAAAGAATGACAGGGGACGCAATGCCCACAATTTCGAGGTCTAGAAACATCGCTGCATCCTGCGAGTGAGGGTCGCGTCGGGTCAATTGCAGGCCGGTTTTGCCGCGCCGTTAATTTCTCGACGCCCCACTCTTGGCCGGGCCGGGCGGGCATGGTCTATTGCGTCAACAGGAGAAGATCATGTCCGAAGATTTTGGCATTATGGTGTGCGGCCATGGCAGTCGTGACGAAGGCGCCGTGCGCGAATTTGCAGTTGTCGCCGACGCCCTGCGGGCACGTTTCGCGGACAAGGAGGTCGAACACGGCTTTCTAGAATTCGCGACCCCGATCATCCGTGACGGTCTCGACAAGCTGGTCGCCCGGGGCGTGAAGCGTATCTACGCGGTGCCCGGCATGCTGTTTGCTGCCGGCCACGCCAAGAACGACATCCCGTCCGTGCTCAACACCTATGCGGCCCAGAATCCCGGCGTCGAGATTATCTATGGCCGCGAGCTGGGCATCGATCTGAAGATGATTCGTGCCGCCGGAGACCGGGTCCTGCAGGGACTTGAAGCCGCCGATGCCGAACATGGTGTTGTACCGCGCGAGGAGACCATGCTGGTCACCATCGGCCGGGGCGCATCCGACCCGGATGCCAATTCCAACGTCTCCAAAGTGTCCCGCATGCTGTGGGAAGGTCTGGGATTTGGCTGGGGAGAGACCGCCTATTCCGGAGTGACCTTCCCGCTGGTACAGCCCGCCCTCGAGCACGCGGTCAAGCTCGGCTACCGCCGGATCGTCGTGTTCCCCTATTTTCTGTTCACCGGAATCCTGATCAAGCGGATCTACGATCACACCGATCTGGTGGCCGCGAACCATCCCGACATCCAGTTCGTGAAGGCCCCATACCTGAACGACCACCCGCAGGTACTCGACACCTTCGCCGATCGGGTTTCCGAAATCGGTGAAGGCACTAATCTGATGAACTGCCAGATGTGCAAATACCGCGAACAAGTACTGGGCTTTGAGAGCGAAGTCGGCCTAGCGCAGGAAAGCCACCATCATCATGTCGAGGGCATCAGCGGCGAACACGATCACTCTCATGATCATTCCCATGATCACGATCACAGCCATGATCACGGCCACCATCCCTATCCGCACGCCGACCACCCTCTCGGCCCGCGCACGCTTCCGCCGGAAGGCGACTGACGGCCATTGATCGACAGACCATGACCCCTACCGGCATCGAACATATCCGGGATCCGGAGGCGATTTACGCCGCATCCTTTGCCGCCATTCGCGACGAATCCGATCTCTCACGTATTCCGACGGAGCTCCACGACGTTGCGTTACGGGTCGCCCATGCCGTGGGCGACGCGACGGCGATCGACGATCTGGTCTGGTCCGACGGGGCCGGCAATACCGGCCGAGTGGCCCTCAACAAGGGGGCACCGATACTGGTGGATGCCCGCATGCTCGCCGACGGTATCATCCGCAGAGCCCTGCCCGCCGACAATCGGGTGATCTGCACCCTCGGACTCGGGAATGTCGCCGGCAACGCGCAGCGCACCGGCACTACCCGGTCGGCAGCCGCGGTGGAGTTGTGGGAAAGCTTCCTCGACGGCGCGGTGGTGGTGATCGGGAACGCCCCGACCGCCCTGTTCCGCTTGCTCGAAGGGCTCGAAGCTGGATGGGCCAAACCCGCGCTGATCATCGGCATGCCGGTCGGCTATGTGGGGGCGGCAGAATCCAAGGCAGCCCTGACTGCTGCCGCACCCGTGCCATACATCGCCTTGCAGGGACGACGGGGGGGCAGCGCCGTCGCCGCGGCCTCGATCAACGCTCTGGCCCGCACGGCCGGCACCCTGCCATGAGCGGCTGGCTCCATGTGGTCGGCATTGGTGCGGGCGGCCCCGACTCGTTAGCCGGTCCCGCGCGCACGCTAATTGAAACCGCCGATCTTCTTGTTGGCGGCGAGCGCCATCTGTCGATGGTCGCCAATAACCGTGCCCGCAAGCTCGCCTGGTCCTTTCCCCTCGACAGGATTGTTGCGACCCTCAGGGAAGCAAAGTCTCAACGCGTGGTGGTGCTGGCGACCGGCGATCCGATGTCCTTTGGAATCGGCTCTACGCTGGTCCGACACTTCGAACCGGAAGACCTCCATATTGTCCCGGCCCCCGGCGCGTTCAGCCTGGCATCTGCCCGGCTCGCCTGGCCCCTGCATGGCTGTGTGTGCCTGACCCTGCATGGCCGGCCTCTGGAATTGCTGAACCACCACATTCTGCCCGGGCGGCGGTTGCTCATTCTCAGCCATGACGGCACGACCCCCGAACAGGTCGCCGGCGTACTGCGCGACGCCGGCTTCGGCCCCAGCGAGATAACCGTGTTCGAAAACATGGACGCGCCGACAGAATCCTCCCGTGCCGGCACGGCAGAGGCCTGGGACCCGAGCCCTTGCGACAGCCTGAACACGATTGCGGTGGCCTGTATCGCCGGACCAGGCGCCGCGGGATATTCACGCGCCGCCGGCTTGCCCGACGACGCCTTTATTCATGATGGCCAGATGACGAAACGTATCGTGCGCGCCGCCACGATTTCGGCTCTCGCCCCTCTGCCCGACCAGTATCTCTGGGATCTCGGCGCCGGGTGTGGCTCTGTCGCCATCGAATGGTTGCGCGCCGCCCAGGACGTCCAGGGGCAAGGCGCCCACGCCACGGCCATCGAACGCGACAAGTCGCGCAGCGCGATGATCGCGCAAAACGCAAGCCGACTTGGCACGCCGTTTCTCGATATCATCACCGGCGAGGCCGAAACCGCAATCGCCGAACTCGATGCCCCCGATGCGGTGTTCATCGGTGGCGGCATATCCGACGGCCGATGGCTCAACACAGTTTGGGACCGGCTCACGGCTGGCGGCCGCCTGGTGGCCAATGTGATTACCCTCGAAGGCGAGCGTGCCTTGCTCGATGCCCACGCCACCCACGGCGGCGAGCTGGCCCGGATTGCGGTCAGTCACGCCAGCCCAATCGGTGAGCTATCCGGATGGCGGCCCGCCATGCCGGTAACCCAATGGAGCGTTGTAAAACCATGACCGGGAAAGCCATCGGAATCGGCGTCGGCCCGGGGGACCCGGAATTGATGACCCTGAAGGGCGCGCGCATCCTGTCTCAATCAACCGTGGTCGCTTACCCGGCCCCGGAAGAAGGCGAAAGCCTGGCGCGCCGGATTGCCGCGCCACATTTGCCTGACAACGCCACGGAGATCGTCATTCGCATGCCGCTCTCGGCTAATCGGTTTCCTGTCGAAGGCGTGTACGACCGGGCCGCTGCCGAGATCGCCGCGCATCTCGCCGCGGGGCGCGATGTGGCCATCCTCTGTGAAGGAGACCCCTTCTTCTACGGCTCGTTCATGTATCTGTTTGCGCGGCTCGCCAATGACTGGCCGGTCGAAGTTGTCCCCGGGGTTTCCTCACTGACCGCGTGCGCCGCCATGTCACGCAAGGCCCTGGCCGCCCAAAACGACGTACTCACTGTCCTGCCCGCGCCCCTGCCTGACGACATCCTGCGCGACCGCCTCGCGGCCAGCGATGCCGCGGCGATCATCAAGGTCGGGCGACATCTGCCGCGAATCAACGCGTTGTTGCAGGAAATGGGCCTCGCCGACCAGGCTGAATATATCGAGCACGCAACCATGGCCGACCAACACCACGCGCCACTGAGCGAACTCACCGGGGCGAAAGCCCCCTATTTTTCGATGATTCTCGTACATCGACGGGGGGCCGTATGGGCCTGACACACCCGATCGCCCTGCTCGCTCTGACCGCCGAAGGCGGCCGCCTGGCGCGACAGATTCAGACCACGTTTCCTGGTTCCGAGGTCTATGGCCTCACCGGACGGGTTACCGATTGTGACATTCCGTTTACGCAAACCGGCGATACGGTCATTGACCTGTTTCAGGCCGGTCGCCCGATTGTTGCGATTTGCGCGGCTGGGATCCTGATCCGCATTCTGGGCCCGCACCTTGCCGACAAACAGACCGAGCCCGCCATACTCGCCGTGTCCTCCGACGGGGCCAGCATCGTACCCTTGCTGGGCGGCCATCACGGGGCCAACCGATTGGCCACTGATATTGCCCAGGCAACCGGCGGCACCGCAGCCATCACAACCGCCGGAGATGTCATCCATGGGATCGCGCTGGACGACCCGCCGCCGGGATGGACCGTCGCCAACCCGGAGATGGCAAAACCGGTGATGGCCGATCTTCTCGATGGCAAACATGCCTGCCTCGTGATCGAAGCGGGCGAACCGGACTGGCTGTCGGGCCTGCCGATCGACCATAGCGGGGAATGGTTAATCCGAATCACCGATCGGGCGATCACCCCGAACCCGAACGAACTCCTGATGTACCCACCGACCCTGGCCCTGGGGATCGGCTGTGAGCGCGACTGCGCACCGGAAGAAGTCCACGAGCTGGTGACTCGGGTGCTCGCCGAAAGCGGATTGGCAATCGAATCGATTGCGGTTGTCGCATCGATCGACGTAAAGGCTGATGAACCAGCAGTCCATGCGGTCGCGGCGGCCATGGATGCGCCCGCTCGTTTTTTCTCCGCCACCACCCTGGAATCCGAAACCCCGCGTCTGGCGACGCCTTCCGACATCGTGTTTCGTGAGGTCGGTGCCCACGGGGTGGCCGAAGCCGCTGCCCTGGCCGCGGTCGGACCCCAGGGCGCCCTGATCGTGACCAAGCAGAAATCCCGGCGCGCGACATGCGCCATCGCGCGCGGAAACCAGATCGAGGCTTCCAAGACCGGGCGGCCGCAGGGTCATTTATTGATTGTTGGGACCGGCCCGGGCGACATCAGTTACCGCATTCCCGCGACCGATGCTGCTGTCGCGCAAGCACAGGAACTGGTCGGATATGGTCCCTATCTCGATTTGCTCGGCGCGGCAGCCACCGGTAAGCCGCGCCATGATTTCAATCTTGGTGCCGAAGAAGATCGCTGTCGACACGCGTTGAACCTGGCCGCCGAGGGCCGCGATGTCGCGCTGGTGTCGAGCGGTGACCCCGGTGTCTTTGCGATGGCAACTCTGGTGTTCGAGCTACTCGACCGGGAAGACAATTCCGACTGGCAGCGTATCGCCATCGATGTACATCCCGGAGTGTCAGCGATGCAACTCGCCGCGGCCCGCGCGGGGGCGCCCCTGGGTCATGACTTTTGTGCGATTTCCCTGTCGGATTTGCTGACCCCATGGCCGGCCATCCAGACCCGGTTGAAAGCGGCAGCGGAAGCAGATTTCGTGGTCGCACTCTACAATCCGGCCAGCCGCAAGCGACGCCATCAGATCGAAACCGCCCGGGATATCCTGTTGGCCCACCGCCCGGACGACACCCCGGTGATCGTAGCCCGCAACCTGGCGCGCCCCGGCGAATCTGTTGAAATTCTTTCCCTGTCGGAGCTGCGAACAGAGACCATCGATATGCTGACTGTCGTGATCATCGGCAACAGCCAGTCACGACAGCTGCAGCTCGGCGGCCGCGCCTGGGCCTATACGCCGCGCGGATATGCCAACAAGCCGAAGCGGGAAACCGGAAGCTGACCGGCTAGATACTGTTGCGGCGGTCGAGCCGGGCTTTGTTGTCGGGACTCATGAATCCGAACGGTTCGACAAACCGCACCCCGTCCGCATCGCAGGTATAACCCGCCACAAAAGTGTCGGGGTTTTGGGTATCGTTCTCGAAACCGGTGACATTCTTGACGCGCTTGAGGAACCGGAACGCCACACATTCGCCGTCATAGGCCAAAAATCCATATGTGCGCGGCCCAACGGCTTCGTGAACCTCCGGCTGACGGGACCGCATCGGCGTGCGTTCCAGAAATATGTGGAAAGCCGTTTCGTCCTGGGCGCTCGAGATCGAAACCTGATTGAACCAGGCATCAAACACGTGCTCGACCACGGCGACGCGGGATTCGCCGGCGTAGTAGGTTTCCTGCACGACCGAGCCATTGTCGCGCAGGCTTCGCCGAACCCCGTCAATCTGGGGCAGCAGGAACGGAATGTTGAACTGAGCCTCGATAATATCGACGGCCACGGGATCGAAGAGAAATGCCTTCGCTCCCCCGATAGTCTCAATCTCGGTGCTCGATGCACAGGCCGCAAGCCAAAGCGCGGCCAGAAGTGCCAGGAAACGCGGTTTCCCCATCAACTGCCCCTTGGTGATCCGCCCTGATCATACGACCACCACCAGGGTAGTAAAAGCGGCATCCGGTGGGCCCATATTTCACTTTCACCGCTATCATCGTCCTGCCCCAAAGCGTAAGACAGGGTCATGACTGTATTCTTTATCGGCGCCGGACCCGGCGCCCCGGACCTCATCACCCTGCGTGGCCGTGACCTGATCGCCGCCGCGCCGGTCTGTCTGTATGCTGGCTCCCTGGTGCCAACGGAAATTTTGGCTCATGCGCCTGACGACGCGACAATCATCGACACCGCGCCGCTGCACCTCGATCAGATTATTGCCCATATGGTTGCCGCCCACGCGCTGGGTCAGGATGTGTCCCGGGTTCATTCCGGGGATCCGTCGCTTTACGGGGCTATCGGTGAGCAAATGCGGCGACTCGACGTGCTCGACATTCCCTATCAGATCGTCCCCGGCGTCCCGGCCTTCGCGGCAGCCTCCGCGGCCCTGAAGCGGGAACTCACCCTGCCTGGAATTAGCCAGACCGTAATCCTGACCCGCACCTCCGTGCGCGCCTCCGACATGCCCGCAGACGAAGAATTACAGGAACTGGCCCGATCCAACGCAACTCTGGCGGTGCATCTCTCGATCAACAATCTGGCCAATGTCGTGAAGGATTTGACGCCTTATTACGGCGCGGATTGCCCGGTGGTGGTCGCCTATCGCGTCAGCTGGCCCGACGAACAATTCATTCGCGGGACACTGGAGACAATCCGGGCTCAGGTGAAGGGCTCGGGGATCACCCGGACGGCGTTGATTTTGGTGGGCCCCGTCCTGGCCGAAGATCTTTCGACGCTCGACGCGTTGGAAGACAGTCAGCTATATGACGCCAGCCATCACCACGTGCTGCGGCCCCACAGCGCTAAAAACTAGCGCGCGCCGGCCTTTTCAAGAGTCTGCACTACTTTTCGCGACCGACCGTCGCGTGCCAGGTCGAGCACCGTGCGACCGGTATAATCCGAGCGTCCCACATCGGCCCCCGCAGCAATAAGCGCCTGAACAACTTCCAGGTGCCCGTTCCGTGTTGCCGACATCAGCGGCGTCCGGCCGTCACGATTTTCCTGATCCACGGGTGCCTCGTAGGACAACAGCAGTTCAACAACGTCAACATGGCCGTTCTCCGCCGCGTAGTAGAGTGCGCTGTTGCCAAATTTATCGAGCAGCGAGGTCCGCGCCTCGGCCTCGAGCAACAAGGCCAGGGCATCATAACTGCCCTGTATGGCACCCCAAAGCATAGGGGTCCGGCCATCAGTGTCCGAACGCGCCAACGGGTACTGGCGCACGATCAGTTCGCGAACCTTGGCAACCCGGTTTTCATAGGTCGCAACGATCAGTGGGTCCTCTGCAAAAACATCTGTTTGTGCAGCGAGGGGGGCAGCAAACACGAGCAGCCCGAACACTGTCAGCAGGCGAGAGGTTAGTCTGGAAGTCATCATAAATCCTATGTTGCGTCCCGGCGGCCCCGGGTCAAGTCAACAAATTCGAAAGCCAGCCCACCACGCCGTCGATCGAACTCACCCGATCACCTTCCGGGAGAGGCGGGCGGGCAACCATCAGGACCGGGCATCCGATCGCCCGCGCCGCGGCCAGCTTGGCGTAGGTCATTTCACCCCCGGAAGCCTTGCACACAACGATGTCGATTTCGTGGCGTTTCAACAGCGCCGTCTCGCCCGCGACAGAAAACGGACCGCGATCGACAATCACATGATAATCCCTCAGCGACAGGGGTTCGGAAGGCGGATCGATCAATCGGGCCAGAAACCAAGTATCCGAACATCCCGCAAACACCGCAAGTTCGGTGCGCCCCACCGTTAGAAAAGCCCGGCGACCACTTCGTGGCAATTCGGCAGCCGCCGCTGACATATCCGGCACCATATGCCACTGATCGCCTTCCACCGGGTTCCAGGGCGGCCTGTCGAGCACCAATCTTGGAGTATTGACCTGGTCACAGGCCTGCTGCGCGTTCCGGGAAATCTGCGCTGCGAAGGGATGGGTCGCGTCGATCACCGCTCGGACTGTCATGGTTTCGAGATACGTGGCCATCGGTCCCACCCCGCCAAACCCACCGGTTCGCACCTCTCCGGCCACTCCGGCCGGTGCTTGGGTGCGCCCAGCCAGAGACGTGATAACCCGCACGCGCGCGCCCCACCGCACAACAACGGCCTGGGCCAGCCCTGCCGCTTCGGCTGTTCCACCGAGAATCAGGATGGTCGGGCGGTCAGGGTCCGACATGGGCCTGCATGGAACCGTCACGGGCAACGACAAACACATCAACATCCACCGCCCCGCCAAGGGTCGCCCGGCAGACTTCCCTCGCGCCGCGCGCAATATTCTCGCACAGGGCCGCTTCGAGCCCCTGCGACGCGGCCGCAACGAGAACCCCGCCGGCAGACACTGCCTCCTGCGCAACCGCCAACGTCGTGGGGTCGGCGCCACAACGCGACAGACGCACCACAAGATCCTCGAGATCCACAGCAGAGCGGCTCGAGTGAAGGTCCATATGGCCGGCGGCCAGTTTTGACAATTTTCCGAACCCGCCGCCGATGGTCAACCGGGGCACCGGATACGCCCGGACATATTTCAGCAGCCCCCCGGCAAAATCACCCATATCAATCAGCGCCTGTTCGCCCAACCCAAAATGGGCCTGCATGGCGGCTTCTGAGGTTCGTCCCGTCGCCGCAGCAACATGTGTAATCCCCGCGGCCCGCGCCACGTCGACGCCGCGGTGGATCGAATGCACCCATGAGGCACAGGAATAGGGAATGACCACCCCCGTGGTCCCCAGAACACTCAGCCCGCCAACAATGCCCAATCGCGCATTCGCCGTCTTTTCCGACAAGGCCTCGCCGCCGGGGATCGAGATCGTCACCAGCACATCGGCCGTGACCCCGTATTCCGCGGCCACATCATCGAGAGCCGCCGCGATCATCTCACGCGGCTTCGGGTTGATGGCGGGTTCACCCGGCGGGATCGGCAGCCCGGGCAGCGTGACCGTTCCCACCCCGGGACCGGCCGCAAACCGAACCCCTGCCCCCGGCTCCGCGGGGGTGACAGCGCAACAAATACGCGCGCCATGGGTCACATCCGGATCGTCACCCGCGTCTTTGATCACCGACGCCGACACCGAATCCGCGCCGCCGGCGATTTCTGCCAATTCAAATTCTGCGCGCAGACCACGGGGGAGACGGATATTGACGGTGTCCGGCATCTCGCCACCGAGCATCACCGTGTAGGCCGCCTTGGCCGCCGCCGTCGCGCACGCACCCGTGGTCCAGCCACGCCGCAAACCCGCGGCATCGGGCCGGCCCTCATCGTGATCGTCGCTCGCTACTTTCTCGTTCATTTTTCCATCGTAGCGCCCCATGTGGTTGCCCGACCAGTGGTCCGGCGTTAGCTTCTGTAGATGGATTTGAACAATCTCTCTTTGCCGTCTTTCGAGGCCGGATGGGTGTGGCTCGTCGGCGCCGGTCCCGGAGATCCGGCCTTGCTGACCCTTGCCGGGTTGCACGCGCTGCAGCAAGCCGATGTGGTTGTTCATGACGCTTTGGTCGACAAACGAATTCTGGCCCTGGCCCATCCCGACGCTGAACTGATATACGCGGGCAAACGCGGCGGCAAGTCATCCCAGAAACAACCCGATATCTCGGCACGGCTGGTCGTGCTGGCTCGTGAAGGCCGCAAGGTGCTACGCCTCAAGGGGGGCGATCCGTTCGTGTTCGGGCGTGGCGGCGAGGAAGCGCTGGCCCTGGTCGCTGCGGATATCCCATTCCGGGTCGTCCCGGGTATCACGGCGGCAATCGGCGGGCTCGCTTATGCCGGCATTCCCATGACCCACCGAGCCACGGCAACAGCGGTCACCTTCGTGACCGGACACAATCTATACGGCCAGGTTCCCGACGATCTGGACTGGCACGCCCTGGCTAACGGCGCCCAGGTGCTGATCTTCTACATGGCCCTAAAGCATATCGAGGAAATCGTCGACCGCCTGATCACCGGCGGGTGCGACCCGCACACCCCCGCCGCCCTAATCGCCCAGGCGACCACCGAAACTCAGACCATCGTCGAAACAGACCTGGCCGGCGCCGTGGCCGCGTCCCGTGGCATTTCACCCCCGGCGCTATTCGTTGTCGGCGAAGTGGTGCGCTTGCGCAGCGGTCTCGACTGGATCGGCGCCCTGGGGGGGCGCGTGCTTGAATCCGACCCACTCGGCCAACGCGATGATCGCGATGTCGGCTGACCCCAAACAGTCACGCCCCACGGGAGACCCGGATCGCCCATCTCCGGTGCCCCGTGCTGTTTCGGGGCTGCTGATCCTCGCATCGATTTTTGTGATCTTTGGATTTTCAGCGATCACCGGCCGGGAGCCGGCCCTGCCCGAACAACTCAACATCGCAATCATCGCCCTCGGTGCGCTCGCCGGGCTCATCCACATGTTCGGCATCGTTCCCGCGAACCAGCGGCTGCGTGCCTTTGTCAGCCCGGTTGTCGCCTGGCCGGTGATGGTTGCTGCCACCGCATCCCTGATCACGTCATGAGCCAAACACCTGGTCTCATCACTGCCGCACCGGGTTCGGGCAGCGGCAAGACTGTAGTCACGCTGGGTTTACTGCGCGCGCTTCGAGACAGCGGAATTCGAGTCGCTGGCGCCAAGGCCGGGCCGGACTATATCGACCCGGCGTTTCACAGTGCGGCGAGCGATACCCCTGCCATCAATCTCGACCCCTGGGCGATGCGTCCAGAAACCCTATCGGGACTGATCACGGCAACCGGTGAAGATTCAGACCTGATCGTCGCCGAAGGTGTCATGGGCCTGTTCGACGGGGCGAACTTGCCCGGCCGCCCCGATGCAGGCTCCACAGCGGATCTGGCAGCTCTCACCGGATGGCCGGTCATCCTGGTGATCGACGCGGCCCGTCAGGCCGCCAGCGCGGCGGCCCTGCTGGCTGGTTTCGCCGGGCACCGTGAAGACGTCCCGGTGACCGGGGTAATATTCAACCGGGTTGCCAGCCCGGCCCATGAGGCCGTCCTGCGTGATTCCGTGGCCGCGTCCTGTCCCGGGATTAAAGTACTCGGTGCTGTCCACCGCAATCCCGCGCTGACCCTTCCCGAACGCCACCTCGGACTGGTTCAGGCCGGGGAGCACACGGCCCTCAATGACTTCATCTCCGCAGCGGGGGCTATGATGGCCGGCGCGATTGACCTGTCTGCAATCGTCGCGATGGCACGCCCGGGTCACCGCGATAATTCTACCCTCGCGGCGATGCCCCAGATCCCGCCTCTTGGCCAACGCATCGCCGTGGCACGGGACGATGCCTTCGCCTTCTCTTATGATTCAGTGACCAACGGCTGGCGCCGCCAGGGCGCCAATATCGAGTTCTTTTCCCCTCTGGCCGACGAAGCGCCCCCCGCCGATGCCGACGCGATCTATCTGCCCGGTGGTTATCCCGAGTTGCACGGCGAAACACTCGCCGGGGCAAACCGTTTCATGGATGGTCTGCGCGTTGCTGCCGGTAAAGGCGTTGCCATTTTTGGCGAGTGCGGTGGTTACATGGTTCTCGGCCAGGGCCTGGTCGACGCCGCGGGACGGCGCCACGAAATGGCCGGCTTGCTTCCGGTCGAAACAAGCTTTGCCACGCGCAAACTTCATCTCGGCTACCGCAGCGTTGCCACAGCCGCCGAAACCGTCCTCGGCCCCAAGGGCACACTTTTCAAAGGGCATGAGTTCCACTACGCCTCGATCCTGTCCGAGGGTAACGGGCCCTCCCTGTTTATCGCCTCCAATGCCCGTGGCGACGACCTCGGTCCAGCGGGTCTGTCCATTGGCAGCGTC
>MEHZ011668077.1_pt1 | contig 13990 bp, 12 predicted proteins | sample 897221 | NCBI WGS metagenome assembly MEHZ01 (sample SAMN05514161, study PRJNA337945) | marine metagenome | isolation source: marine surface water | place: Arctic Ocean | collected 2007-12-13
CGGTGGCGTCCGACTTCATAGATAGTTCCCTAATAACTGAATTGAAAATGACTTAGATGAGTTCTCGAAAGCTTCGCTTTTTGGCCAGAAAAAGTCAAGCCGAATCCTTGTAAGCCATTGATATAAAAGATAAAACTAAATGATAAGCAATTCCATTCCCATCACCGCGAGACCAGTGCTAGAGCATTTTTCGAAGTAGAGCAATTGATTAAAACTAAAGGGGAGAAATAGCGAGACTAGTTTACGAATAGGGGGACAGCCTAGGCTGCGTTCGTATAAAAGCCTGTTTTATGGAATTCTTTGACGATGGTCTGGGCGAGTTTGCCACATTTACCGCATTCGCTAGCAACACCGAGCTTCGCGCGTAGATCATTCATATTACTCGCACCATCACGACAAAGGTCGCGAATTTGGTTGTCAGTAATCTGTCTGCAAATGCATACGTACATGACTTATCCTCAATGTGATTGATACTTTAAATGATAATGAGAATGATTGTCAACTACATTCATATCTGTTAATTTAGCTGCACCTAACATCATCAAGTCAGTGACGTAAGTTATTGTTTTAAAAGGATAGAAATAAAATCATGCCGGGCACTACCCTCTCCACTGCTAAGAGCGGCGACCATTGCGTCGTGCTAGAAATCGCCTCTGAGCCAGCAGAACTCAAGAGCCGCCTCTATTCCTTGGGCATCATCCCTGGCTCGATACTGAAATTACTGCGCTTCGCCCCTCTGGGCGACCCCATGCAAGTAAAGGTTGGTGGCAGCTTTATCAGTATTCGAAAATCCGAGGCAGCAATCATCACCGTGGACATTCAATAGCACATGCAGAAAATCGCACTTATCGGCAATCCCAATTGCGGGAAGACAACTCTCTTTAACCTATTTACTGGCGCTAACCAAAAGGTTGGCAATTGGCCGGGCGTAACAGTAGAGAAGAAATTTGGTTATTTTGAGCTCGAAGATAAATCGATCGAACTGGTCGACCTGCCCGGCATTTATTCCTTAGAACAAGACTACAGCGGCATAGATGAGAAGATTGCCCAAGATTATTTGGAGCAAAGCGATATAGGCCTGATCATCAACATCATTGATGCGACCAACCTCGAAAGGAGTCTGGTGCTGACACAGCAATTGATGGATCGCGGCATACCAATGCTGCTTGTTATGAATATGCTTGATGTGGCACAGCAGCAAGGCATCACAGTCAGCGCGAACAAACTGGCCGATAAACTCCAACTACCAGTAATCGCGATGATCGCCTCACGGAAACAAGGCATCGATGAACTGCGTAGCGCGCTGATCAAAAAGATTAATAGCGCTCCAGAAATAGCTAACGAGCAGGAAGCACCACTTTTTTCTGCTAGTACCGCTACGACAGAAAAATTACTTCAGCGCTACCATCAGTCACGCCAACTCATCAATGGGGTTGTCGAAGTTTCGCCTACTCACCATAGCCTTTCGGAACGTATCGACGCGGCGGTAATAAATAGATGGCTAGGCATACCCTTCTTTCTATTAATGATCTACATGATCTTCACCATCGCTGTAAATCTTGGCGCCGTGTTCATCGATTTCTTCGACATATTGTTCGACGCAGTACTGGTTGATGGAACCACTTGGCTGCTGCGCGAAGTCTCCGCACATGAGGTGATAGTCACACTACTTGCCCAAGGCGTCGGCGGTGGCATAACGCTGGTCGCAACATTTATCCCAGTCATTGGCTTTCTCTATCTCTGCCTCTCAGTGCTCGAGGACTCCGGATACATGTCACGCGCCGCCTTCGTAATCGATAGAGCGATGAGCGGTATCGGCTTGCCCGGTAACGCTTTCGTGCCATTGATCGTTGGCTTCGGCTGCAACGTGCCTGCGGTAATGGCTGCGCGCAGTCTGGGAAGAGACAGCGACCGACTGATGACTATCGCTATGGCCCCCTTCATGAGTTGCGGAGCGCGGTTGACCGTCTACGCACTCTTCGCCGCTGCATTCTTTCAGGAGAATGGACAGAACATCGTATTCGGTCTCTATCTGTTAGGCATTGCTCTAGCGATATTTACTGGCTGGATATTTCGCAAACAACTCTTTACCGATGAGATAACACCCTCGTTTCAAGAAATGCCTGCCTATCATGTACCCATCATCAGAAATATTTTGCTCACGACCTGGTTTCGATTGAAGTCTTTCATTCTTCGCGCGGGAAAGACTATCGTAGTCGTGGTGATTGGATTGAGCTTTCTGAACTCCATAAGCACAGATTTATCTTTTGGCAATGAAGATTCAGAAAACTCTATTCTCAGTGTAATAGGCAAGTCGATTACTCCGGCATTCGCGCCTCTTGGCATCGAAGAAGACAATTGGCCCGCAACAGTAGGCCTATTTACCGGCATGTTTGCCAAAGAAGCGATCGTTGGCACCCTCGACGCACTCTATAGCGAGTCAAGCGCAGATGCCTATGATGGCTCACCGCCCGACCTCATCGCTGCCGTTGGCGAAGCCTTCTCCTCGATTGGCACAGAGCTAGTAGCGCTGAGCTCGAGCCTGGCCGATCCTTTGGGCATATCAATTGGCGATGTCAGCGACCTCGATGCCGTAGCCGACGAACAGGATATTGAATCTTCGACGCTCACCAATATGGCCGCGCTCTTTTCCGGCCCCTTTGCCGCATTCTGCTATTTGGTATTTATTTTGCTCTACGCTCCCTGTGTAGCCGTACTTGGCGCGATCACCAAAGAAGCCGGCTGGCACTGGATGTTGTTGGTCTTCGGCTGGAGTACTGGTCTGGCCTACATCACCGCTACGGTTATTTATCAGATTGGCACTTTTACCGTAAACCCCCTATTCTCCTCAATATGGATTGTGAGCATGCTTACCATCTTGGTTGTCTTCATTGTTAATCTAAAGAGACTCTCGAGTAAGATGGTGCCTAAGAATCTCATCCCGGCTGTGCAGATAGCATAGGAGAAAGAGTTTGCAGGACTCAGTGCAACAGGGTGCCCGACTCCCTGTCCATAAATTTCTCGTGGGCGGCATTGCGCTTCTTCTGCTCAGCAAGATTTTTCTAGCTACCGCTCTCGACTTATACAGCGACGAAGTCTTTTACTGGCAGGCGTCAGCGAATCCTGCCATCGCGTACAGCGATCTACCCTTCATGACAGCATTGCTTATCGGGTTAGGCGCTGCTCTTGACTCATACAACACCCTCGCAGCGCGAAGTCTATTCATCTTAATGGGGAGCTCCCTGCCGCTGCTCGTCTATTGGATTGCCAAGCCAATCACAGACCCCGAACATGCCGTAGAGTCAGCAGCGTTAAGTTTATGCTTACCGCTTGCAGGCTTCCTTGGCCTACTAGCTGTGCCAGATGTTCCTCTCGTTTTCTTTGGTCTCTTGGCAATCGGTTTTTTCGAGCGAGCACTGCGCACAGATCGGTTATTGTACTGGGCTCTTACCGGTTCGTTTGTAGCCTTGGGTCTGTGCACGCACTACCGTTTCTTCTTATATCCTGCTGCTGCAATACTTTTCCTGATCTTATTTAGGGCAGCGCAAAGCCAATGGAAGAATCCGCGCCTATGGGTATGCATCCTTATCGCGTGCCTCGGATTGATACCCATCCTTTGGTTTAATCTAAGCAACCAACTGAGCAGCGCGAGCTTCTATTTCGTAGATAGGCATCCGTGGGAATTTCAGGCCTCTGGCCTGCTACACGTATTTAAGCAAGCAGGCCTAGTTACGCCTCCGCTCTATCTACTATTCGTCTACACCAACTATTTGATGTATCAGAAGGCGAGTCACGGCGATCGCAGTGCGGCGCTGCTACTCAGCTTTTCATTAGTCAATGTGCTAGTCTATTTGCTACTTGCCCCATGGACGGATGCCACCAGCACGTCTATTCACTGGCCTCTTTCCGGATACTTCCCTCTACTCATTTACGTACCCTATGCCCTACGAAGCGCTGCGAATTTACTCGGCACTTATTTTACGATACAAACTGCTCACCGACTCGTCATTACCATTCCCATTATCGGCTTTCTTGGAACCCTAACGGCTCTGTTCGGCGTCGGTTCGCAGGCTTTTCAATTACAGCTCCAACCACTTATTGGCGCAGGTGTGCTATCGAATAAAATGGCTGGCTGGACACAATTTAGCAGTCATGTAGATGAGCTTTTACAACGCGAATTTGCAGAATCACCACTGCTGTTAACCGACAATTACTACACTCTCGCACAAGTCGAATTCGCCGGACTAACACGTCAGGGTTTTACACTCGATGAGGAAAAAGCAGTCCGTGATGGCCGTATAACTCAGTATCAACTCTGGAAGAAGGACAGAGTGGGTTTAGAGACTGTTGCCGCGAGCGAGTATCTATTTATAACCGAGGACAGCACATTGGATATATCAGCAAAGCACGATCTGCTCACGGACCTGTGTGCTAGAACTGGACGATTGGCTCATCTCGGCGAATTAAGTCTATTCAATGGCGACAAAAGGTTTAGTTTTTATCGAGGAGCTGCATTGCACAGCATTGATAGCCTCGAGAAAATTCAAACATCAGCCTGCCCATTCGCCTCCGTAGCCTGGATAGATACTCCCTCGCGCGGCGCGCAGCTAAGCGGGATTGTCGATGTGAATGGCTGGGCGTTCAACGAAGACATCGGCATTGAAAGCATCACGCTACTCATCGACAGCGAGGCCATTGGACGAGTCGATTATGGAGGAAGCCGCCCAGATGTTGTCGAAGTCATGCAGGTACGAAGCGACCCCAATAGCCCAAACATCGGCTATAACTACAACTTCGACAGCAATTTATTGGGCAACGGTTTACATCGGCTAGAGATAGACATAGAAAACCGTCTGGGAATTAAACAGCGCTTTGGCGAGCGCACAATCGAAGTGAATAACTAGCACGCATTAGCGATTAATAAGGATTTAGTGCTTCGACTGCAATCTTCCATTCGTTGCTTGCCGTGAAGCGCCATAAGCGCATATAGCTTGTTCGAAAACTCTGCTGAGAATCATCTTCTAGAGTTTCCATCGTACCGTAGGTATACCCTACTTCCTTGGATGCAGATAGAAACCCTCCCACATGAGTGAGGCTGATTTGATTCGTGGTTGATAACTGATTATCCAAGAATGCGCCATAAACTGAACTTGCTGCATCGGCGCCTACAGCCGGAGCCATACCCGGCAAATAGACACGCGTGTTTTCTAATCCATAGCGAAGTAGTGCGCGCTGCCCACCGCGAAAGTTTATCGATTGCCCAAATAAATTATCTCGATCGATAAGCATCTGCATGTTGTTGGTTTCTGCCGTAGCCATCACAGGATGAGCAGTTTCCTCCAGCACCGGCCTAGTGTCATCGAAATTTGGCTCTACTTCCAAACTTAAAAAACCAGGAATATCGGCCACAATATCTGCCATCAATACCCAGCGGTCCTCTTGCCTTTGCCAAATTGAAATAAGGTGTCCGAATTGACCAGTTGATTCATCCGCTAGAAAATTCAACGGCCCGGCAGTCAGACCCAAATCCCCAGCACGGGAAACATCCACATAATGTGCCTCCCAACTAATCTCACTCGCATTGTTTTGAAAGATTTCAGAACTGTACAGTTCGAGTGCGTCGACCGGACCCTCGCGGAAAACAGTAGAGCCTTGCCCTAGAAATTCGAGAAATGCACTGGTTCTGCCTATCTCGGCAGAACGATCAGCGAAGCTCTGATCGGCGGCCATCAGATCTAACCAGTGCTGATATTGACTCACTTCTTGATCTTGTACAGGAGTCTCGCTGGATCCCAGCTCCTGCGCCTCCAACGCGATGAATTGAAAGCCAAGTAGCAGCAGTATCAACAGCTTATTCCAGCGTGTACACACGGTTACTGCAGTTTTTCTTTCGATCTTGAGCATGGATCAATAGTAGCCCTATTCTGACACCTTAACTAGCTTAAATTAGCGCCTATCAACTGCTATGCCGCGCCAGTGCTCGGCTGTAGCCGATAGATCTAAGCTTGAAGTCACACTATGCAAAGTGAGGGCACTAGCACAATTGATTGTTCTAGGAGTGATGAACCGCTAGAATCGACCTGCTTTGACAGCAGATCAACTCGTAGTATCACTAGCGTTGATATTATTCAGCGAGACAACCGTCAGCGAAACCCGATTGTGCAAAGAAAAATACTACATTTAGGCTTCAAAGAAGTCCTATTAGCCATTGCCGCTTTGCTTTGCCTAAACTTAAGCCATGCCGACACTGTGCTTGTGGATAGAGAGTCAGAGTTTCTGGAGATTGCTGATGCGGTCGACTACTACGAAGACAGCTCTGAATCTCTAACCATCGATGATGTGTTAGCTCCAAATTTTGGCGTGAACTTCATTTCTCACGATGATGATATTCTGCACTTCGCCATCACCAGTTCTGCCTACTGGATTCGATTCGATCTCGATTGATCTGCTCTAGAGCAATCTGAAAGTAAAATACTAGCATTTGGCCCGCCGAAATTTGTTGCCGGATTTACTAGGGGTGGCGTAGAAGTTTTCGTCGTCGATGATGACGGAGCACTAGTATCACAATACATGCTGGGCACACAAGAAAGCCCAAACGAACTAAAAACACTCAACCGTGGTTTCGCATTAAAGATAAATGAACTGTATAGCCATCATTTCTATCTTAGGGTTACGAGCGCACGCCCGCTACGATTGCCAGTATCACTCTGGAGCGAGAAAGCTTTTCTTGAACAATCTGTAAGCTCAGATTCGGGCCTTGGATTGCAGTACGGCATTCTGCTCGCCAAGATTCTCTACAATCTATTCCTGTACTTCACGATTCGCGAGAGTAGTTATCTCTTCTATGTAGTTACTATTGCCAGTCAAGCCACCTTTCTTTTCTTAGACTCTAAACATTTGCGCTATCTACTCGATGAGCTTTACATGGGCAGTTGGTGGGTGAATATGTCCGAGCGGATTATTTATCCGCTGATGGTTGTCACCACACTCCTGTTTCAACGTTCTTTACTACGAGTGTGGGAATACAACCCAAAACTAGATAAAGCCATTAAAATTATACTCGGCGGTTTCGGGCTGGTGATACTTATGACATTTGTACCGAACGAAAAAACATTTCAATATCTCTTTATCACCCTGGTAATCGCTGCGATACCGCTGGCTTTCTATAGCAACATCGACGCTATTCGTAGAGGAAATCTGACAGCAGCGGTACACATGGCTGCAATGGGTGTGTTCTTAGCCGGCACAATCATTTTAATGATGCTGCAGTTATGGCCCGCATTTCCAAACAATGCCTTCACTAACAACGCTTACAATGCAGGCTTAATCATAGAGTCATTGCTCTTCTCTCTGAGTTTGACAACACAATACAATCAAATTAAACAAGAGAAGGAAGATGCTCAAAGACAAGCTATCGACAACTTAGTTAATTCTGAAAAAATCAAAGATGACTTACTTGCCAATGTCTCACACGAACTTCGAACGCCACTGTATGGTATCAACGGCCTTGCCGAAATCGCCTTAACAGAATTTAGATCGAACAATAATAATGCCGAATTGGTAACTCAAAACCTAGAACTAATTCAAGCCAGCGGTTACCGACTTACTAAATTAGTTAACGACTTGCTCGACTTTTCCAGCGCCAAAGAGCAGGCGGCTTATATTAAATTTCGGCCAGTGGACCTGAACAGTATCTCTACCTTAGTAGTCGCTATATGTAAACCAATAGTTGGAGAAAAAAATCTCGACCTACGAGATGAGATAGACCCTGACCTTCCACTGGTGGCGGGTGACGAGGATAGGCTTCAGCAGATTCTGGTAAACCTCACCTCCAACGCCATTAAGTTCACTTACTCTGGCGAAGTAGTTATCTCAGCTGAGCTTACATCAGAATATAATGTAACCATAAAAGTCCGCGACACCGGTATCGGCATTCATAAAACCGATCACGACACCATTTTCAAGACATTCGAAAAGCTGCCATCTCAGCATCTAAATGCATCTGGTATCGGCTTAGGTCTGCCGCTTGCAAAAAGCATGGTTGAGTTGCATCGCAGCGAACTAAAAGTAGAGAGTGAGCTGGACCTGGGTTCAGTTTTTAGTTTCGATTTACGCGTCTCGTTGGATCAGACCCGGGAAATTAAATCCCCAACTATCCACAACAAGATGATTCGACGCGCAGACTATCTAGAGCAGGCGAACAAAGAGCCAGAAATTCCAAAACTACGCAGTGAAAAAGACATCACCATATTAGTAGTAGATGATGATGATGATGAAATAAATCGTGTTGTAATGGGCCAGCAGCTGGATGAATACAATGTCATCAAGTGCTCGAATGGACTCGATGCACTGACCGCAGTGGAAGGAGAAAAGCCGGATCTAATATTGCTAGATTTGATGATGCCAGGCCTGAATGGCTACGAGGTATGTCAGAAGCTAACACTGAAATATAGCCAGATCGAATTGCCGATAATTTTAGTTACTGCAAAGAATCATTTAGAAGACCTCACGCAGGGTTTCAAGACCGGTGCCAATGACTACCTAGCAAAGCCATTTCACAATGAAGAACTGCGTTCCAGAGTAGAGAACCAACTACGGCTCTGCTTGCTACATCGAGTTAGTGAAGACAACCTACGTATGCGCTCACAAATTGAGTCCTACGCGAAGGCAGATTCTGAATTGCGTAGTTCGCGCTTTAGACTACAGCAGGTGCTGGAGTCAATCAACGCTGGCTTTATTGCTTTCGAACTACCAGGAAAAATATTCAGTCTGAATCAGCGAGCAGCTGAGTTGCTCGGCACTGATCGTAACGCCGTTTTAGACAAAGACATACACACGCTCTTTTCAGACTCAGAAATTAACAATGAAATAATGCATGCTCTTCAGAACTGGGAAGGTGGCGAAGATGATGAGGGCAAGCAAGAAATACTGCCAAATCACGCCACCAGCTTAAGCATAAATATAGAGGTGCTTTGTCCCTACAGCAGTTCAAGCAGGCCTTCCGCCAAGGCAATTCAATTCAACAGTAAATTAAATCTATTCAGCAGTGATGAGGGTACCGGGGTACTTTTTCTAGAAGACACTGAACCCCTGCAATCACTTACTAGCAATAAAGTCGTAAATAACACAGTTGAATTAATCAGTTTCCTAGGCCAGGCACAGCAGAATATTCGCCGTATTGGCACTCGCTTGAGCGTACTCACACCATCAGAAATAACTAAGCACCCCGCTTTGCTAGACAAGCTGACTGGCATAGAAGGCCTAATTAACTTTATCGATGAGCAACTTCCAAACGTTAGCAGCGAGGGTGAGTATCGTCAGCAGCTGGTTACGCTCATGCGCTCTGCGCTACATACTTGGGAAGTAACCACCCAGAAATCAAAGATTGAACTTGCTGAAGAAAGCAGTATTTGGGCAGTGAGTATTGACGATGGCCGGTTGAGAACTCGGACCTTCGATCGCTATTTGAGGATTGAACAGCTGCCGAAAATTCCTCGCTGGAGGGAAGTTGTAAGAACCGCCTACTTCGTTCTGTCAAATCCAGCGATCGAGCCCGAAACCCGGATCTCTCTAGAATCTGAGCTCGAGAACAATAAGTCAATCTTAAAGAAAGCAGCGATTAGTTGACACATTCATCAGCTACAGAAGTTTATCTTCAGCATTCCCTTAACAGTGCATATTAGCTATCCTTGCAACGAAGAAAATTTGCAGGAAATTATTTACACGAAATTAGTGAATTCCTGAAATTTTTTATCTGTTTACGCTATCAGCTTTAAGCTGAGACATCTGGCTCAAATTCTGCGATCACCATGTATATAGAACATTTTGGCCTAACCCAATATCCATTTTCTCTTACTCCTAATCCGTGGTACTTCTTGAAGTTGCCTAGCCACCAACGCGCTTTCGATTTTGTCGTCGAGGCGCTTCAGGATGGAAGTAGCTTCACGAAAATCGTCGGGAAAGTAGGAACTGGCAAGACTATGCTCTGCCGAAAGGTGCTGGCTGCACTCGATGCAATTGAAAAGAGATATGTAACGGCATTTATCCCCAACCCGGTCTTAGACGAAGAGAGCATCATGTATGCAATCGCCGAAGAATTGCATCTGCGTATCGAACATGGGGCGAGCTACTACGAACTTTTAAAAGTAATCGGCGAAGAGCTAATTCGACTATCTGCATTGGGAAAGACTGCAGTCTTATTCATTGACGAGGCACAGGCGATGACAGAAGAATCTCTAGAAGCTATTCGCCTCTTAACCAAAATCGAAAAAGGTGCAGGCCAACCCATACCATTGCAAATAATCCTCTTTGGCCAACTGGAATTAGATGAGCTATTAGAAAGGCCTGCATTACGCGAATCAAATCGTGTCTTAAGCGTATCCTACCAGTTGGATAGTCTAGAAAGAGGTGATGTTGAAGCCTACATAGATTACCGTCTCCTCAAAGCGGGATACAGTGGCTCCGACTTATTTACTGAGAAAGCCAAAGACCTTCTTTTTCATGGATCAAAGGGGATTCCAAGGCTCATCAATATTCTTGCCCACAAAGCTTTGATGATTGCCTTCAGGAAAGGTGATCATGCCTTGACTGAGAAGCACATTGGACTTGCCGTAAAAGACACTAAATCCGCACTACAACACAAGCAGGGTGCGCGCGGCCTCTTCTCAACGTAACGCCAGACTTGATCGCCGAGATTTCATCCCAATAATTACCCTACGCGCTATCGATAGCAACGTTCTATTAGTTGTATCGAAGCACGCAAACCTTATAATCACCAATCTTCACGCGATCTGGACACTAGACTATGCCCCAAGAACTCTGGCAACAACTCAAATCAGAGGCCCAACAGGTCATACAGCAGGAACCGCTTCTAGCAAGTTACGTATCCGCCTGCATTCTAAATCACAGTAGCCTGCAATCCGCCCTAAGCTTCATTCTCGCTAACAAACTATCCGACGATGTAATGCCGGCAGCGACTGTTCGAGAGTTATTTGACAAAGCCTTCAGTGAATCGCCAAGTATTATCGAGGACGCTTTGTGTGATATTAAGGCGGTATTTGAGCGCGATGCCGCAGTGAGCACACATCTGGCTGTCATACTCTATATGAAAGGGTTTCAATCTATTCAGGTTCATCGCCTAGCGCATTTCCTCTGGACGAACAATCGCACGGACCTCGCGCTGTTTATGCAGAGTCAAAATTCCGAAGTATTTGGAGTTGATATCCATCCTGCCTGCAAAATAGGCCGCGGTGTCATGTTCGACCACGCGACCGGCATAGTAATAGGTGAAACTACTGTCATTGAGGATAACGTTTCGATTCTCCAGCAGGTCACCCTCGGTGGCACTGGCAATGAGAAAGGCGATCGACACCCTAAGATTCGATCAGGTGTACTGATTTCAGCAGGGGCGACGGTGCTTGGTAACATTGAAATTGGTATCGGGGCAAAGATTGGCGCTGGCAGCGTTGTACTAGACAATGTTGAGCCACACACTACCGTTGTCGGAATCCCTGCCAAAGCTACTGGAAAGCCTTGCACCGAGACGCCATCGAAAACGATGAATCAAAATTTCTTTGACTAACATCCATTCGATGGCACGCTGACTAAGGAAGCCCCCCCAATGGCGAGATCGTATTTTAATCGACCCGTTGCCTGCTGCGGCATTCCGTCGACTAACTTAGGCCGAAAAGTCAAACTGTTCAACTTCTCAAGCAACCGGATTTCTTCAGTAGGAGACTGCAAATAATTTGTGAGAAGCTCTGCCTGCTCGATCATGTTTACTGTACGGCTGAATCGATGGCTGTACCAGCGAGACACCTTGTTCACTCCCGCAAGGCTGAAAGAAAACAAGGCGAAATTTGAATTTGCTGCTTCACCCACGCTAGTATTATCAGGAATTGGGCTGCGCACATTCGGCAGAGCGGCAGACCATTCACTAAAAGACAGAAAAGCTCCGGGATTTTCTTCGCCTACTGTCACCATTCTGTTGTGTTGCGCTGTGACCGCCGCTTCCACGTTCGCGTAAAATTCTAAATCTGGTATCACCATTGGTTGGCTAAAAAATTCATTCGCCAGTGTAGCATCCACACCTGAAGCTAATAATTCTTGGTATGCCTGTTGGTAGATTTCTGTCGCGACTTGCGGCTGATTAAAAAGAATATGCCAATCGGCGAGGTATACGTTTGTCATCGCTATGGCTTCCGGATCCGGCGACTCACTCTCGGCATAAATCAAAAACAAGTTGTTGAGCAAGCCCATCCCCGTCAGATAAAAACTCTCATTTACATCCGAACGATCACGGATGATGCCCGAGCCTGGGGCGATCTGTCTGAGCGAATAGCTCGTTGCCCCTCCCCTCCATAATGCAACGGTTTGAAGATGAAACTGACGCAGCTGCTCGTAAATTATTGGCACGAGCCGCTCATCTGTCTTTCCCCAAAGAGTCTCAGCTACACCAATCGTGAGCCATCGAATCCTAGAGGATTGTTTAAAATGGTAGCCCTGCCATGCGCCATTATCTTCCGCCACGGCACGCAAGTGCGAACGTGATAATTCCAGAAGATCGTCGATCAATACCTGATTGATAAATAGACTTTTATTGGTATAGAGCCAGAGTAAATGCTCCATATTTTCTCTAGCTTTGTCCCAATCCCCTCGATTAGCAAAGTTCTCGATTTTCTTTTCAAGTAAGGGACGCTGAAGTTCGGTATATAGGCCATCCTCAACACGGGCAATTTGCATGGCTCGGTCTAGTAATGCATGTGCCTCATCATATTGATGGCGCAGCATCAGCTCATCAGCCAATTGCTCGAGAGGCTCGATTAGGCGTGAATCTAACGGCCCAAAGCGGTTTTGCTGTTCATCTAACAAAGCGCGCGAAAGCGCCACTTCATCTAGGGAATTCAAAAACGGTACAGGCTGTCCGTAAACAGGTCCAATGGGACTTGCGAGGAAAATCAGTAAGGCTGCGGTAAGTCGCTTCTTCATCGTAGTTCTCGGCTGAACTCTTTAAGCTATAGGCAGGATATCAGGCTATATTTGTATTGAATAGCGACTCGTCTCAGTACCCAGAAGCTCCGTCATCTAGTAGTGTCGCTATTTACAATACGCTTGACTATACTCGTTCGGATTACTAAAAATGACCGATACTAGGAGAGTAATGTGAGCAAAATCAGCAAAACAGTAGGTTTTTCCCTGCTATCATTGATAATTGGCTTAAGTGCCGGAATCTTCGCCAGTTCGTCCGCGCAGGAGACCGGCAAGGTGTTTGAGCTTAGGATCTATACGGCGACACCAGGCAATTTGGAAAATCTTCATGCTCGTTTCCGCGACCACACTATTCGTATATTCGAAAATAATGGTATGAAAATAGTCGGTTTCTGGTCGCCCACTAGCGAAGAAGATGCGGATGACACGCTTATATACGTGCTAGAACACGCAAGTCAGGAAGCTGCTAACGCTTCGTGGCAAGCATTCGGGCAGGATCCAGAGTGGAAAACGGTCTCTGATGCCTCCAATGCGAATGGGCCTATATTGGCAGGTGTAGAGCGGCGTTATATGACGGCGACTGACTACTCACCGCTAAAATAGTAGCTGCATAAAAAAAGGGATAGCCAGTCTTAGCTATCCCTTTTCTATTTTTTCTTTTCATAATACCCGAAGACTAAACAAGGCTATGAACTAATTCGTCAGCACTTCAGAAAATCATCGGATTGTTAAAAAACTTGAATGAGCCATAGGCCAGTTCCAATAATTCTACGGTCGACTGCACCTCGCCTACCCAATAGAACAGCAAACCGCCCAAGATAATCACAGAGGAACTCGCAGCAGCGATTGTTTTGTCATCCCACTTACTATTGTTCATAAGTACTCCTACAATTAAGCCGAGTTTTTTCTTAACTGAATCCTATCCAGCGACCTGTAGCGGCGACTGTAAACCAAACACCAATAGATGCCACTGCTAATATTCTCAGCGTCCATGGACCTATTT
>MEHZ011533603.1_pt1 | contig 13988 bp, 13 predicted proteins | sample 897221 | NCBI WGS metagenome assembly MEHZ01 (sample SAMN05514161, study PRJNA337945) | marine metagenome | isolation source: marine surface water | place: Arctic Ocean | collected 2007-12-13
TGTATAAAGATCTGACCAATCAATTGATTTCTGTCGATAACATCTGGTGTGTTGTTACTGTCGTCCATTACTACTCTATAGGCATATAATCCTTGTCTCTGTACTACAGAATCTAAATATGGATTAACTTGTGCTAAAAATGCATTTCTAGTAGATAGTGTATTTTGTTCAAATACTAATTCTCTAGATATATCTCCTACGAATTTTTTCAATGCAATCAATAATCTTCTTACATTTACTCTATCCAAAGCTGATTTTTTCTTCTGTAAGGTCTTTTGACCAAATACTGAAATGCCAGCTCCTGGGAATGTAGCAATTGGGTTAACATTTGCGTTATATAGTGTATCTCTTTGCGCTCTTGTTAGCTTTCTCTCTGCTTGGATAACGTTAGGTATTCCTCCTCTTGTTAAACCTGCAGGTGCGAACCAAGGTGCTGCTGCTCCATCAGTAAAGGCATATACTCCTGGTATCACTGTTGATGCAGGAATCCATTCATTTTTACCTGTAGCTGACTGAGTCTGTAGCCATGGCCAGTAAGCAGCTGTATAAGAACTATTTACTGTTGCTGCTCCAGCTGTTACATTACTAACTGTTGCTCCGTATTGCTCTATATCTATTACTGCTATTGCATCACCTCTAGTTTGTGCTAAAGATATAATAGAATCTAATTGTGTTTTGTGGTTACCGAAGTCATAAATAAGACCTGGTGCTGAAATAATGTTAAATACGTATTCATCTTTATTTTCAAGAATCGAAATAGCATCTGTATATGCAGTTGCATCAAGACCTTGTGTATTCGTATTAGATATAGCACCAAAGTGATGGTTAGGTGCACCATTCTTATACAATAGACCATCTGCGTTATAAAATGAACCAGACTGTGCTGTTGGAAGTGACCCAGAAAAACTAATGCTTGCTGCATCTGCTCCTACTGTAAGTCCATCTGTACTAACATAGTTAAGTGTTGGAGTGTTTACTGCTGATACTCTTAAGTATCTAGATCTGTTTATGTATTCACCTACTGTAGTGATGTATGTTACTTCACCGTCTGTAGATTTTGATTTTGTTTGATTACCTACTACTCTTTCAATGTAATTTTCAGAGTTAGGGTCTAATGATAAGTCATTAAATGTTTCAAGAATGATCTTACTTTTAGTACTATCGTCTCCTCTTCTTACTAATAAGGTAAAGGTTCCTGTTGTGTTATTAACATTACTTACTTCCCATCTTAAGTTGTCAGATGAACCAAGGTTTAGACTTCCGTCTGAGTTATGTACCGCTGTATCTGGGTTAGACCCAGTAGCGTTGTTTAACAATGTACCTTTTGAAAGAGTTTCTAAAGCAAATGGCTGTGTTGCCACTGCTGAAGCTGTTAATGCTGTGTTGGTAGCTCCGGTAAATGAACCTGATACTACTCTAGTTACTAAAATTGAATTTCCTCCTTGTTCAAAATAAGACTTTGCAGCAATTGAAGTGAGATACTCGAATTTATTTGAACCTGATTCGAAAGTTGTACCAAATTGTCTTTGGTACTGTCCGTACGAAGTTACCACTGTTGGTTCTTCAACAGGACCTTTTACAGTCGGTCCTATAAGAGCAGCTCCGGCTTCAGTTGGTGCAGGTGCAATAAACGAGATGTCATTTTCTCTTGCTAAAACGCCTGGGGAGATTAATGTTTCTGCCATGTTTATTTAAGTTAAATTGTTTTCTATTTATAAATATGAATAGGGAGTCGAAAACCACTCGATAGTTGTTGGTTTTAACCTACGTAAATAAATAGTGTGTAAAAAGTGTAAATTATTCTGGAGTAAATTCTCCTGTATCTAGGTTAATGGATCCTTTTCCATATTTGTCTTCCAATGTTTTCATAGTAGATATTTCTTGCTCTTTTAATTTGGTGAGAAAATCAAATGCATTATCGTTTCTCTGTTCAAGTAACATCTCACTATATTTAATTTGACCTAATTCAATAAAAAAGTTATCTTTGTTACCTTTTAACATTTCTAATATTTTAAGGTCCTCTTGTGTTAGTTTCATAATTATACTATTTTAGTCCAGCTACCTGCTGATGCTTTTGCTCTTTTTAATATATCTGGTTTGTATTCTCCTATTTCCCAGCCTTCCATTCCACCAGATGTTTGTTTAACGTCTTCTATGGTTTCGTCTACTTCTAAAGTATCGTACCATTCTGCTAACATTGGAAAAGTCTTTTTAAAATCTTTACCTCTTCTTTTGTCGTACTGAACGTAAAATGATTTAAAGTCGTGAAAATGTTTCTCTATGTCTTCTTCTGCTCTAGAATGTCCTTGTTTAACTACATCTATATAGTCTATAACTCTTTGTATTTGAGTAATTTCATGTTCTAGTAAAAATCCTGAGTCTCTATGTTTATCTAACCATGCTTGTATTTTTTTACCAGCTTCTGCTTTTACTTCATCAGGAAGGTTAAGAGGAGACATAAATGCTGGCCACCTTAAGAAGTTTAAATCCATAGTAGGCATATTTTTACCATACTTCTTTTTTAGTAACATCATATCGTCCATAAACTCTGTTATAGACATAAGAGATAACCCATTAACGGTCATCATAACTACCAACTGTCTAATGTTAGCCTCTTCAATCATTCTAACTACATTGTTTCTCCACACTTGATAGTCCATTCCATCTCTAAGGTATTCAGCATGAGGTCCATATGATTCATTTGAGGTGTATATATCATATGAACCTAATTCCAATACATTAGTGGTTTCGATTAATTTATCAATTAACCCATCCTTAACTCCCAGGTTTGAATTTACTGATAAGTTAAGATGTGGAACTGGTTCGTGTCTAATTCTATCTAAGAACTTCCAAAAGCTAGGACTAGTGGAAGGCTCACCTCCTGTAATTCTTAAAGTTTGTAAATCTTTAGATAATGTTGGCCACCATCTAAAAAAAGCATCTACGTATGGATTTTTATCCAGATACTTATTTTCAGGGTCAGCCCATGTACCATCTTGTTGGTATGCTCCTGCAGTTAGTGTTTTAAACTTTTGATAAGGACCATTCTTTTCGATATCCTTACCCCATGATGTAGAATAGGTAGGGTTACAGTAAGAACAAGCAAAATTACAGGACCTATCAAACGACAGTTCAACTGTTCTAAGGTTAACATTAGCATCAGGGTCGATATCTTTAAGAGCAGCAATATCATCAGTGTTGTACTCCATACTTCTGTACACCCTATCTGATACGTTGTCACGTCCAATATCTTCTACTTTCCAACAGTAAGAACATTCAGCAGGTCGTTTGCCTTCTAACATATTCTTCCTAACTTTCTTCTTATGTTTGGTATTATGTAAAGCAGAAGGATTATCTTTTAATTCTTCAACATTTATAGGGTGCGGTAGAGGTAAGAAACATGATCTAGTGAATCCAGTTCCTAAGTCAATTGTAGCATTATACCACTTTGCAGCACAAAACGCATGATTAACCGAATTTAGATGCTCATCTCTCCAATCTAAATATTTTTTAGACATATATTATACTATTTTTGTGTAGTTAAACGGTGGTCTGTATTTATTTAATATAGTGAAAAGTTCTGGGAATACCGACGAAAAGTCTTCTTTTCTCCATTTATCTAGTCTATCGTTATCGTAAAAGAATTTACCAAATTCGTGTTCACTGTATTCATCAGCATTTTCTAAAGTCTGTGCTATCTTTATACACTCATCATACACGTACTTATGGTTTGGATATGCTGGATGTTCTTTAAGTTTCAATGCCTTTTCTCTCACTTTATCTATTATTAAAGTTTTTGCTTCTGGTGGTATGTTTTTTATACAGTATGATGGAGGTCCGAATACAAATGCAACGTATAGAGTAATGATATGATCTCCTGAAGTTTGAGTTGATAAGTTATGGTCTAATATCCATTCTGCCATATCACTACAGTGTAAAACATTTAATATGGATGTTGTATACGTAACCTCGTAAGAAAAGTTTTCCAAACCTTTAGTATAACTTAACCAGTTCTTTATGTTCTTTTCCACTACATCCCACTTACCAGGGTGTCTTGTATAGTTGAACCCTTCTTTTACTCCATCGGCACTAAATGATATTCTAGCATGTTCGAAGTGTTTTAATATATCAGCATACTCTTTATTGAATATGGTACCGTTGGTATTAAAGTGTATAAATTGGTTTTTACTGTAACCTTTATCTACACAGTATTGAAGTAACTCCCATTGTTTTTTCATTAACATTGGTTCTCCTCCATATAAATCTAATATACGTACTTTAGAAATATGTTTATCTAATTCACCCCATATAAAACTATCGTCAACAAATGACTTGTTGTATTCCTTTACTCTTTCGTTTACTTCCCAACTCTTAAGGTTATCGTATATTTTGGCATAATCTTTTCTCCAAGTAGAGGAAGCATGTATACCGCATATTCTACAAGCTAAGTTACAGGTGTTACCTAAGTTAAGTTCAAGAAATATGAGTTCTTTATCGTCTACCTGTCTATCATAACGTTGTGTATCTCTAATACGTTTACTTTCAAATCCTGCATCTTCTGCTTCCCAACATACATGGCAAGCTGAATGTTTTTCTCCTCTTGCTAATGCATCTTTAAGGTCTATTGCAGATTTACTATTAAGAGCTGAACTAAAACTATCGGTATCAGCTTTTAGTAGTCTACCTTCTTCGTTTTTGTAGGGGTAGTCGTATGCTAAACAACATGCATAAAACTTTCCATCTGTTCCTACACGTAAACCACCTTCTATGTTACCACATCTATATCCCATTCACTGGTATGTTATGACTAATTCTATCTAAATTAGTTAGTTTATTATATTCCTTTAAAAGTTTACTATGGTTAGGGTGGTTGTTATCACATATGTCTACTTCTTTAAACTGTTCTGCTGTAAATGTACCCCAATTTACGACTCTATTATAGAATATTCTCCAATTTTTATTAGTGCCTTCAAATATGCTTTTACCTAATTCGTAAAAGTCATACATTTCGTTATAGTTATCATGTTGAACAACAAATGAAAGCACTACGTCATTAAGTAATGGAAGGGTGGAAATATACTTTAAGTTATCTATTATGTCTTGCCATTTTCCACCTATTCTAGTTTTATTTTCATATGTATCTTTATATGCAGCGTCTACCGAAATTTCACAACTCTTAACGAATGGATGTACTTTTTTCATTCTTTCCCAATTTGACTTATTCCATAATGTGCCATTTGTGTGGAGGTGAATATGTTTAAGGTTGGGATACATGCTTAAGTCAAACTCCATTAACCACTTACGAAAAGTACGAGAAAAGAAAGGATCACCAGAACCTGATGTTTCAATTCTTTCAAGTCCTTCTCCCATTTGTTCTTCAATATTATGTATTAATTCTTCAGTACGGGTTCTTTGTACACCTTCGTAATTAATTTTTTCAGTTCTACAAGATGGACATTGTAAGTTACAACTTTGGTCAAAATTAAACTTTACACTACGTATAGGTGAATCAACATACTTATCTAAATTATTTTTAAATTCTTGTCTGGAGATAAATCCATGTGATTTTCCTTCTTTAAGTCCATTAAGTTTAGGGCATCTATTTTCGTTACAGTAACTATATGAACCGTCAACAATGCTCTCACGAATCTTATTAGCTTTATCTGAAGTCCAGTTTTTCTGTATATGATTAGGGTTACCTAAATTATCTGGAAGCCATTGAGGACAGCACATGTACATAGTGTGATCGAATATTTCTGCAAATTCGAACGGTTGAGTACATATCCAATCTTTTCTATCTAATGCTTTTGCCATCTACTTTCTTTCGTCGTAGAACGTCTCTACATCGTGGTAATTACCTACTATAGCTCTTAGTTCATCAAACCATTCCTTATATTGAGGATTTACTTCTAAAAAATCTTCATTTCTACGCTTGTCTAAAATAGTTGTTGCTCTTAAGAATTCTAATCTAGCTATCTGTATTGCTTGCAAATCTCCAGGAAAATCTGAATATATAAAACTAGTCCAGGCATTATATACGAAGTTAAGAAAGCTCATTCTGTACTCATTACCTTCAAATTTAGTAATGTAGTTTTGTAAATCTTCTAATACTTCCTCTTTCAAGTGGTCTGGTAGTATTCTAATATCGTAACAACCAGGTGAAGTTAGGAAGTTATTCATAGTTATTCGATCTTCTGGTATTCCTAATTCAAAACAAACATCTAGCAGTCCAGTTAGGTGGTGTATGTTAAGTAAACTAAGAGTTGGACCTAAGTGTATTTCCATTCCTCTGTTTATACACTCTCTCACATTATTAAGTACTACGTTCCACTTTGTACCATGTCTTGCTACCTCTGCTAATTTGCCAACTGCATCTAAGGAAGCAAATAATTGTATGTTACCTTTAGGGTTGGCTAAGAAAGGTTTCCACATTTCTTCTAAATCCCATTTTTTAAACTTAATATGACTAAAATTCGTGTTGTAACGTAACCTCACATCAGTTCTCCCTGCAGCAATTAGTTTTTCTAATATAATGTAGTGTTCGTCCATCATCAATGGTTCTCCACCGGCAAAATAGACTTCTTCTACATCGTCTATAAATTGGTCAACATACTTAAATACGTCTTCTTTTGCTTCTGCACGGAAGTTATTTAATCCTCCATAAGTCTGACCATGTAGTGCTTTTTCATCTTCTTCCCACTTTGAACTAGCAAAGGTACCACACATTCTACATTTAAAGTTACATATGTTAGACCATCTGAAGTCCCAGTACTTTAGTATGAACTTATTGTTATGTCCAGACTCATCTGTATGCCTAGTAAGTGATTTGATATCTTTCTTAAAGAATTCATTAAAGGTATTTCTAGGAGAGGCAACACCATTGTCTTCCATCATAAAACATCTTTGACATAGTTTAGGTTTTATACCTTTAACCATCTTTCTACGAATATCTTTCATAGAGTGGTTATTCCATATCTCAGGTAAAGTATTCTTAGTTACATCTCCTACCGGTCTATCATGCGGTGCCATACAACATTGAAATACTTCACCATTGGGTTGTACGTTTAAATGCATCCAAGGTAGTACACAAAAAGATTCACTTACGTGTTCCTTGTTTATATCAATTAATTCTTTAAATTCTGACATTATAATTCTACGTTTAACATTTTAGCCCAAGGAGTAAACTCTTCAGTGCTTATTAATTTATACTCTACTTGCTTTATACCATCTTCTTTATACTTCCATGAGCCTTTCTGCATTTCCAGTACATATCTTTTTTCGTTTCTAGCAGTAGTTGCTCCTTTAGCCCACTTACCGTTTACCAAACCTTCATCTTTGTGGGGTAAACAGTCAAACTTACCTAGTCGTCTGTGAGGAATAATGGAGTTAGGTACTTTTACTTCTTCTAAAACCTCTTCACAGTCGTGAGTTTCTATAGAGTCTAAACTATGTTTATAAATAAGGCCTTCTAGAGGATACTCTTTATGTAAATTAGCTACTTCTCCTTCATGTAAAGCATAGTCCCATATTTTAATATCTGCTATTTCTCCTTTTAGGTACTTTGCTGGATGTTCTTCTTCATCTTTTGGTGATACTCCTAAGTAAATATCTTTTATTCCGTACTTCTTTAAGTGTCCATTAAACTTCCATGGTGAGTCACTACCAAAGCCTGCTTTACTATCTACTTCAGTTCCGTTTAGGTAGAAATGAGATAAGTTTTTATCTTGATCTAATACTATGGTTACCCAACTCCATTGACCATCGTATCTTTTTAACCACATATAGTTGTACTGGTTAAATGAATTCCAATACTGTAGTGATAATGCTCTAGAGTTATTAAAAGATATACCGTAATCATATCCTGGTATTCTTAAGATAGGGTATTCTACATATTTAGTATCTTTTGCTCCTATAAGGTGTACAGGGATTTTATCTGGTTGCTGAAAAGCTTTACAAAGTATTGATAATGTATGGGATTTAGAATTGAAATCTTTAAGTTTTCTAGATTTAGGTATTTTAGCCCATGAACTATTACCATTAAACTTTAATACTTTTTTCTTTTTGAATGGTACATCTAAAAATGAATCGTTAGTAAGGCCTTCTAGGTGGCATCTCCAAAATAAATCATCATCTTCCATTCCCCAGTCCCAGTAATCATTTGAATAACCATTAGTTCTTTCAACTTGTTCTTTAGTGAATAGAACTGCTCCTCCAAAATACTCATGGTACTTTAATCCATAGTCCATTTGAGAAATCTTAGTAGCTAAGTGTATGGGGTTCTCTTTACAGTATGAATAGTCCACACCATCTTCTGGTATCATATCTATATCATGCCATACTATATAGTCACAACCATCTTCAAAGGCATGTTTAGCAGCTATATTTTTCATAGCACCTCTATTGAATAGTTTGTCATCTACTTGATGAGCAAAATACATCTGAAATTCTATACCTTGTTCTTTTAGGTGTTTACCTACTCTCGGTATAAACTGGTGAAGATGTTCCTCTCGGTTTCTATATGGTACACATACTCCTAACTTCATAATGAAACTTTGTATTTATGTAAATTATCACTACTAAATCCTTCTATTTCTTTAAACATACAGGTAGTTAACCCATCATGTTGGTAGTTAGTTTTACGGTTATAGTATTTAGTGTAGTAATCCATTTGATTCTCTCTACTGGACCAGTTAACCCAGTATCCATCTTTGTATCCATTTTCATCATGAGGTAAAATTTCATATTTACCTTTTCTTCTAGTAGGAATTGGTACTTCTTTCTGTTTACAGGAAGTTGTAATAACTTGATCACAACCCATAACAACACCGTTATTGTTATTACCACTTAAGTCTAATAAGGTGGTTCCTTTAACAAACTTACCATCGTAGTAAAGTTTTAAGTCACTGGTATTACCAAAGTTAAATGCGCTATATTCTGTATTCTTACTTAAGTTTGAAATTGCAAAGTCAGTTAGTAGGTTATCGTATATGCAAAACGTATTTATATTACCTTTGAAGAAGTTAGGTTTCTTTACTCTATCTGGGTCACCTACTCCTAAGTAAAAATACTCGGGTGTTTTAATATCTGATAATCTTTTGTGTTCTATTTCTTTTACCTTTACACCGTTAATGTATAGAGAAACAGTTTTTTTAGGAGACCTATTATTGAGCGTTATTGCTACTGTGAAAGTACCTTCAGGGTAGTGTTCTGAAGTTATTGAATGTGAGTTCATTTCTTTATCCCAAAATTGGAATGTAAAGTTTCTAAATGAATTATAGGTAAATGAAGTATCAAAACCTGGTATAGAAAATACAGCAAATTCATCAGTAATCTCTTTTTTACTATTTACAATTTCATCTATAGTAAAATTTGCTACTATGGTAAAGTTTCTTACCATATTAAAAATGTTTTTTACAGCTACAAAAGAGTTTTTACCGTCAAACTGTAACCCTATTCCATCTCTAGCTGATTGTACAACTTTTCTACTATCTAATTTTATTTGATTTTCCTTACACCTAAGTAAGAGGTTATCATCTTCAAATCCCCAGCCGAAATATTCATTAGTATACCCATTTACTTGTTTAAATATATTACAAGGAAAAAGAGTAACTCCACCAAAGTAGTCATCAAACAGTTCTCTACTTACACCTTCAGGTAAGTCAAATTCGGATATTAAATGAATTGGTATATCTGAATATGAGTAATCTGCATCTACAGGTAGCATATCAATATCATGGAATACCACATAGTCACATTGTAACTCAATAGCTTTTATAAACCCAATATTTAGTAACTTACCTCTGTTAAATTCTTTATCATCAGCTTGTTCGATAATGATGAGTTCATAGGGTATGTTTATTAGACTACCTATACGTTCGGTAAACGTCTTTAACTGGGTTGGTCTATCACGGTAGGGAACTATTATCCCTAACTTATGACTACTCATTAGTTTTCTCTGCAATTGATCTGTGCCACTCACCTAGGTAGAATTGAACTCTATCTCCCCACTCTTCTTTATCAATCTCTTCAATCCATAGTGTAAGAGAATCTAATGATGTAGCTATTTTTTCTAATGCTTCTACTTTACGTTCTTCTAATACAACTTTATTTAAATCTGCACTCATATACTTATTATTAAATCAGTTAAGTCATTCCATTGTCTATAATCTGCATAGTTAATATAGGAAAATTCTTTCAGGGATTCAACTTTAAACTCAGGATTTTTAACATCAACCTTCCAATTCGATTTTTCCAATTGGTCATAAAGTCTTTTGTACTCCCACCACCATGTGTAGTCCTCTATAGTTTGTGAGACTTCTTTTATTCTTTGTTGAGCAGAAGAATCCCACTTAAAGTGATGTACTTGAGCGAAAACATCGTCAACAGGCATACGGTTTTTATGCCACCTACCCCAACTATTACCAGATTTAGTGTCACTTAATTTAGCATAGTGCTGTCCAGATGTTACTATTTGACTGCCTTTGCATAAAACCACTTTGTTAGGGCATGCGTCAGACATTGGATACCTAAAAAAACCAGCTAATGGAAATGCTTTGTGTATATCTGTAGTTCTAGTAACTGTAGGAAATGTACCGTTTGGTCCAATTCTATCTAAAAATCCTCCTGTAACAAAGGTGTAGTTACTTTTTTCACATTCTTCTACAATTTCATCTACTCCATAAGGGTATACCTGTAGTTCGTCTGAATCTGCTACAATCCACCAATCATTAGGTTTGGTACCTATAATGGCATTGTACATTTCAGTAATATAGTCAGCATTGTACGGTGGTGCAGTTCGTACCATAAAAGGTTGGATTCCTAATTCTAATACCTCTTCCAGTATGGGGTCATCTTGTGAATGTTTGTACACCCCTACATATACTTTGTCAACCATATTTTCATAATGTTTGAGCATATGAGGTAAAATATGGGTGTTTCTTCCAACTATTGTAACTAAATTAACCATTATAAGTATTTTTTAAATATCGGCTGTAGTAATTCGTAATATTCTTTAAAATTATTGTTAACCATCTGTATATGGTGGTCCATATATATTTTCCTTGCTTCTTTATTAACCTTTAGGTGATGTTTGTACCCCCAGGTGTGGTCAAATCCAACTTTGTCTAAAATCTTATCCTTACCTATTTTAGTCCAATCTGGAGTGTCACCTTGAGGAGTAAATTTATTGTTGGAAAAAGTACCATATTCAATACCTTGTTCTTCTAACATCATTACGAGTAATCTTTGATCAGCAAATAAATACTGTACCTCAGCTAAATGTGAATCGGTGGGGTTGTTATTCTTTTCAAACTCCATTGCTTTTACTGAGTAACTGTTTTTGAATTCATCGTCTTTAAAATAAAGTAAACACGTATTGGCTACATCTAAAGTCCAGTTCCAATTATCATTAAACTTAAAATTACCACAATCTAACTCACTTTTACTTGGATAGTAGTAAGGGTTTATACTTTCAAGATGGGCAAATCTCACCGAAGTACCAAATAATTCAGTAGGTATTTTAGTAAAAATTAAATTGTCGTGATCAATTAGTAAAAACGGTGCAGAGAGTTCCTTTAATAGCCAAGTTTTAAAACCCGTCCAGTTAGACCTAGAATTTAAATTTAATTTACTAAATTCATTATACTTTTTAGTGTCTATATAGTCCCATACCTTGGTAAGTTTTTTAGACTCTAAATAACTATAAAACGTGTTATCTGTGTAAAGATGTATACTCCCATTGTATTTCTTATAAAATAAAGCTGATAATATAAAGTGGAGTAATTCAAAATCATACATTTTAAATTTATCAACCCCTGTAAGGTGGTGTCCGTTTGTACCCGTTAAAGTTGGTTTAGACCAAAATGCATGAATACCTAACATAGAAATTCCCAATTTATAACCTTTTTTGACTTTATCAAATTATGTAAAGCTTCAGATTCTTCTTTAAGGGAGAATCCTTTTTTACTTTCTTTTATTCTAGACTTGTCCATCCAATAGTGTCTGAAAAATAAATGTTGTTGTCCGTGTTCAATTAGACCGTTTATCTTTTTACCAAACTCATCTTTTACACATACATACTCTCTATCAACTAGGGGTATGTGGGGTACTTCATTTAAGTCCAATAGGTGTTTAAGTAGTAACTGCTCAGCTAGAATAAGGTACTTAGAATTAGGTGCTTTTACTCTTGTTAGTTCAGCCATAATATCTAAACTTACCATTGCGTAGTAGTTCATAAACTTTGGGTCTGGGAAGTATAGAAAGCTGCAGTTGACTGCTTTTTGTTTGTACCTGTTGATTAAGTGTTTAACTTTCTTGGCAAAGTGATCAGTGGGCATGATGTAATAATTCAACCCATCTTCTATGTGACTAACAACAACCTTATTATTAAAAAACTTTTCAAAACTTGTGTAGACTAAAAAGTCATTATCCATTATAATACAAGGTTCGTTTACTTCTCTAAGAACCTGTAGTTTGGATGAAGCCCAGAAAACATTTTTGTTTATGTTGGTATTGGTCTTTAATATAGTATGGTTGTCCCAGAGGTCTCCACCTCCTACTTGATTTATTACTTCTAATGTAAGTTTATCACCGTATAAACTACACTCGTAAGTAGGATGATGTTTTTTCCATTGTATAACAGATGCGAACATCATTTGTAAATCAAACTTTTCATAAAAGGTTTTGTCTCCTCTTATGTTCTCTAAAACCCAAATTGTTTTCAATAACTATTTTTATGTAAAGTAAGCGTAAAAATTTACCTGACTGGTTTGGTCGGTTACTGTTAAACTTAATGCTGCACTTGTACTTATCTGTGATCCACCACCACCTGAAGCAGTTCTCCATTCAGAGAAATTGTAAGGATAAGTTCCTGCTGCTGTTAATGTTACTGTTGTATGTACACTGTAATCAACGTTTTTGACTACCAATGTACCTGTTGATGTACCTGAAGTATATGGAGCAGTTACTTGAACTGTCCCATTAGCAGTTGCGATTGCATTACCATAAAACCAACTTCTATTATATATCTCACCTACTCCACTAGGGTTAGATGCTGCTGGATATGCATCAGTGAGTACTGTTGATAACGTAATATTTGTATCATCAGTAAAACCAGCATTTGACCAGACATCAAATGTGCTAAAGTTTGTATTAGTACTAGAGTAAGTATATACTGCCATTTTAAACTATTTCTAATTTTTCAATTGGAAAGTGTTTTGATAATTGTTTTTTAAGTTCACTGTACGTAAATTCAAAAATATTGTGCACTAAACTTATATCAAACACCTTCTTTATTTCTTTATTCTCCCCAACTTGAACCTTCTCAAGTTTTGTTATTTCTTTTTCTTTTACTATCTCTTCACCTTCCTCATCAAAAGTAATAAAAGGTACTTTTTTTATTACTTCTTTTTTGTCGTACACTGGAGTTATTATTTCTTCCTCTCTAGCAATATCTGCCATAAAGTAATTATCCAATGTTATTTCAGTTCCTTTAGTATCTTTAGAGTCTTTGTAATAAATTACTTCTCTTTGTAACATACCTTCTGAACTACCTAAAGGACTGTCTATATATTTCTTTTGAAATGCTAGAGCTGATTCCTTATTTAACCATAACGAGGTAGTAAATTCTACCCTTGTATTTGCTCGATTAAACCTTACACTTTCTAATATAACGTAAGCTTCATTCGTTTGACCTCTGTTGGTATCTAAATCAACATTTATTTGTAAACCCATTGTTTTGTAACTTTATTATTAATATAGTGAATTTATTCCATATTATCAATTTTTTCACTTAGTTCTTTTATAGCTTGTATTAGTATTGGAATAAGTTTTTCATACCTTACTGCTTTCTACCCATTATCTCTTGTAACCACTGCATCAGGAGCTATTTTTTCTATCTCCTGGGCTATTACACCAATATCATGTCCTGTGTTATCATGATGTTCGCTTTCTATCCAATCATATTCATATCCCTTGATCTCTCCTATTTT
>MEHZ011610426.1_pt1 | contig 13974 bp, 9 predicted proteins | sample 897221 | NCBI WGS metagenome assembly MEHZ01 (sample SAMN05514161, study PRJNA337945) | marine metagenome | isolation source: marine surface water | place: Arctic Ocean | collected 2007-12-13
ATGCAAATGCACTTACTAGAAATGCACCTTGAATTTGAGTGGCCATGGAAAAGTCTCCTGTTCCGAAGAGGGCCACCGCAATAGTCCCCCAAACTCCGCAAACGCCATGAACTGAAATGGCACCTACCGGATCATCAATTTTGGCTTTATCAAAAAAGATTATCGAGAATACCACAATGATTCCAGCTATTGCACCAATTGCAATTGCTCCTCCTACGGAAATAACATCAGCATTCGCAGTAATTCCAACTAACCCGGCTAATAATCCATTTAATGCCATAGAAAGATCTGGCTTTTTGAGCAAGAACCATGAAGTTGTAATTGCACCCAGTGCACCAGCACAAGCTCCAAGCGTAGTAGTAGTGAAAACTAGACCTAATGCACCTGGCTCTGCAGATAGAACTGAACCACCGTTAAAACCGTACCAACCAAACATCAGTAAAAATACCCCAATCGCGGCAAGAGGAAAGCTGTGTGCAGGGATTGGTCTTATGCCGTTCTCTGTGTATTTCCCCTTTCTTGGTCCCAATACCATTACGCATGCTAAAGCACCGAATCCACCAAAAGCGTGAACTACTGTTGAGCCTGCAAAGTCTTTAAAAGGAATGTCTAATGTTGAAAGGTATCCCCCGCCCCAATGCCATGAACCAGCAACAGGATAAGCTACGCCTACGAAAAGAACTGCGAAGATCATAAAGGATCCAAGTTTTACACGTTCGGCCACTGCACCTGATACAATCGTTGCACCGGTAGCGGCAAACATTGCTTGGAAAATAAAATCCCCAAAACCTGTCATCGCTAAACTAAGTCCACCATACCCCCAAGTGTTTCCTCCGTCTGCATTTAAATCTCCAATCATTCCACCCCAACTAAACCAACCATTAAATTCTCCAGGGTAGTGAGTGTTGAATCCGAATAATGCATATGTAATCACACCGATTGATATTATGAATACATTTTTGAAAAGGACATTTACCACATTCTTTTGTTGGCACAAACCTGACTCAAGAGTGGCAAACCCTAAGTGCATTAAAAACACCAATGCGGCCGCAATTACCGTCCACAACATCGAAGTGGTAAAAAAATCATAAGCGGGAGCGTACTCTCCTTGGGCTTCTAATAATGCGTTATAATCGTCCACCGGGCCCGCTTTTTCCTCTGTGGGTGCCGATTCAGCGGGATCTGCTTCCTCGTGATTATCAGCGTGAACCGGTATGGCGTATGTAAAAAGCAAAGCCGCTAAAAGTAAGAAAAACTTCCAGGGTGCTGTAGCTAGGCTTGGTGATGATGCGAGTTTAGTTTTCATTTTGTAAGTTTATGATTTTCAATTAATTATGTGTAATTAAGTTAGTGCTCGTGCAAGTGGTTGCAATACTCGTGCCAAGAATTTAAAACTTTGAAAAATGTAAGAAATTTCCATGAATAATTTTCATAGGTGGTCAAATTAAACACACTTGGTCGGTATCGAATTGGCTGTTTCAAGGTTCCTTGAGATTGGGGCACACAGACACCTTTTTGAGCTGTGAACTCAATGAGTTCACATAGTTTCTTTTATAGTTCTACTTGGTGCCCACAGTTTTTTATTTACCTAGGCAATTGCTTTGGTAAATAATTAGGAAAGGTCGGAGATCTATAATTTCTAAGTCAGTCCCAATTAATTGAGATAGGAGAGAAATAGAATCGATTTCGCATCAATCTGCGAAGATCATTACCTATTTAAAAATTAGTTATCTTCCGCAATTGATTTCACCTTGAGGTCTCGCAATTGACGTTCCGTAGCACTACCAGGGCTATCTGTCATCAAATCTTGTCCTTTTTGAGTCTTGGGGAAGGCGATGACATCGCGGATACTTTCTTTGCCGGCAAGAATAGTGACTAATCGATCAAGTCCGAGAGCGATTCCTCCATGAGGAGGGGCTCCATATTCAAAGGCTTCGAGCATGTAGCCAAATCGACTTTTTACCACATCAGCAGGGATTTTTAATACTTCTTCAAATATTTTCTTTTGTACATCAGGTTGATGAATCCGAATACTTCCACCCCCGAGTTCGACTCCGTTAAGAACTATATCATAATGTTGACCGCGTACTTTTTGGGGTTCGGAGTCAAGGAAAGGTAAATCTTCTTCAACTGGGGCTGTAAAGGGATGGTGGGAGGCGACGAAGCGACCTTCTTCTTCTTCAAAGTGCATCAGGGGAAAATCGATCACCCAGAGGAATTTCCAGTCTTTGGGATCACGAAGTTGTTGACCTCTTTTTTCTAAGAGGGTGGCCGCTTCCAAGCGGATACGACCCAAGATATTACAGGAACTGTCCCAGGAACCGGCTGCGAAGAATATGATGTCCCCATCTCCGACTTCGAGTTTGGTCTTGAGGGTTTCCTGTTCGGCATCGGATAAAAATTTGAGGATGGGGGATTTCCATTCGCCTCCTTCGGATTTAATAAAAGCGAGCCCTTTGGCTCCGAGTGATTTTGCGGTTTCTTCCAAGTGTTTGAGTTCGCCTTGGGTGATATCGGCAAGCCCCTTGGCATTAAAGGCTTTTACACTACCTCCTGATTTTACGGTACCGGCAAATACTTTAAAATCGGATTCGCGAAAGTCTTCAGAAAAGTCCTGAATTTCCATACCAAAGCGCATGTCGGGTTTGTCCGAACCAAAGCGGTTCATTGCTTCGTTGTAAGGCATGCGGAGAAAAGGAGTTTTGATTTCCTCACCCAGGGTTTCTTTCCATACAGTGGAGAGAAGACCTTCAATCAGGGCATACATATCCTCGCGGTCGATAAAGGACATTTCGAGGTCGATCTGAGTGAACTCGGGTTGGCGATCGGCTCGAAGATCTTCGTCGCGGAAGCAACGGGCAAGTTGATAGTAGCGCTCAATCCCGGCGACCATTAGCATTTGTTTATACTGCTGGGGCGATTGGGGAAGGGCGTAGAATTTTCCTTCGTTCATTCGACTGGGGACCAAAAATTCACGGGCACCTTCGGGGGTACTTTTGAAGAGGATTGGGGTCTCAATTTCAAGAAAGTCCTGCTTGTCAAAATATTCACGAATCGTCATGGATGCACGATGGCGCAGTTTGAGGGTATTGAGGTTACTTTTACGGCGAAGGTCGAGGTATCGATAAGCAAGGCGAAGGTCTTCGCCCACTTTATCGGCAGTGTCGTCCATAGGGAAGGGGGGCGTCTTGGATTGGTTGTGAACAATAATTGAACTGGCAAAAAGTTCAATGTCACCGGTGGAAAGATTACTGTTCTCCGTACCTTCGTCCCGATTGCGGACTTCTCCTTTTACTTCAATTACACTTTCAGGCTTCAGTTTAGGGAAGAGTTCGGAAAGGGTTTGATTTTCGGGGTCGAGTACCACTTGGGTTTTTCCTTCACGATCTCTCAGGTCAAGGAAGAATACTCCACCATGATCTCGAAGGGAGTCGATCCATCCAATAAGGGTAGCGGAAGATCCGGCGTTTTCTTTGCGAAGTTGATTACAGTGATGGCTACGTTTCATGCCTAATAAAATATAATAAAAATGAACTTCTAATGAATCAATCTGTTCATGGCAAGATTGGTATGCCTTGATCCAATGTTCTGAAATAATATTTTAAAGCATCAAGAGCTTATTTAAAGATTTTAAACTCGCCATTCATCAAGGTCTTGGCATGGGTTGATTCTATGAACAATAGGTTTGTAGTCATTATGGCAGGCGGGCGTGGAGAACGTTTTTGGCCTCAAAGTCGTTTAACGCGTCCCAAGCATCTTCTTCCCATTGTGGGAGATTCTGCAATGCTTGCCCAAACGGTCGAGCGCTTAGAGGGGTTGGTTCCCGCAGAAAATATTTTTGTCATTACTAATGTGGAGCAAAGAGATGCGGTTTTAGAAAGTTGTCCAACATTATTACCAGAGCGGGTAATTGGAGAGCCTGTAGGGCGCGATACTGCTGCGGCAGTCGGATTAGCTGCTTTATTGGTGGATCAGGTTGAGCAAGATGCAGCTTTCGCTCTTTTGCCCGCCGATCATGTGATTGAGGACGGGGAGGGTTTTCGTTCAGTTCTAAGAAGTTCTTTTGAAGCTGCCGAACGAAATGATTATCTTGTTACAATTGGAATTAAACCAAACTTTCCTTCTACTGGTTACGGGTATCTTTCTCAAGGTGATGAATTGGACAATGTTCAGAATCGGTCCGTTTCCAAAGTTGATCGCTTTATTGAAAAACCAAACTTAAGCACAGCAGAGGAATATTTAAAACAGGGTGGATATTTTTGGAATGCGGGAATGTTTGTTTGGAGGCCATCAGTTATTTTATCGGCGATTCAAAAGCATGCCCCAGTTCTTTCGGAGGGTTTGAAAGAATTACAGGCAGATTTGAATTCAAATGGATCTTTGATTAGAGCGATGGAAAAGGTTTATCCAAATCTTGAGAAAATTTCAGTTGATTTTGCGGTGATGGAAAAAGCGGAGGGAGTCGTAATGTTAGAATCTGATTTTGACTGGGATGATGTTGGTGAATGGCCTGCGATCGAAAGACATTATCCAGCCGATGAAAATGGAAATGTATTTAAGGGGGACGGGATTGCTGTTGATTCGAAGGGTAACTTGGCTTTTTCAGAAAAAGGGCATTGTATAACCCTTCTCGGAGTGGAAGATTTAATTGTGGTTCAAACTGGTGATGCGACCATGGTTTGTCATAAGGACCGAGCACAAGAAGTGAAGGAACTTGCCCGCAAAGTGGGCGAAGTCCACCCTGATTTAACTTAGAAGTATGTCGGTTTACCTAGGGATCGATTACGGGACTAAACGGATTGGGTTAGCTTGGGCTGATGAACTTGGGGTCGCTTTACCAATAGGAGCTTTTCCTGGGGTTGATAATAAATCGTATCTGGATGAAATATCTGGTGAGGTTTTAAAAAAAGGAGTTACTGAGATCGTGGTTGGATACCCCATTCACATGGATGGAACTGTGGGATTGAGGGCAAAAGAAGTGGATGTCTTTATCAGAAATTTGGAAAAAAGTTTAGCACTCCCTGTTCATCGAGTTGATGAGAGATTAACCAGCTTAGCTGCTGAAGAAGCATTGGGACCCCAATCATTTAAAAAGAAAAAGAAAAACCTTGGGAGAATAGATGCTTCGGCCGCGGGATTAATTTTGCGTGACTTTATTGAGAATCGAAAAGTAATTCCTCCACCCAATGGCTGAGCTCAATAAAACTAATAACCAAAGCCAATCTATTCAGCGTTGGCGTTGCTTATGTGCCTACGACGGAACAGACTATACCGGTTGGCAAAAGCAACCCACCCAAAACTCCGTACAGAACCGCATCGAAAATGCCTTGAGCAAAATTTTTCCTGGGCCAGTACGAACAATTGGGGCAGGTCGAACAGATGCTGGGGTTCATGCAAAGGGTCAAGTTTTTCATTTTGACCAAGAGTGGAAGCATGGAGAGGAAAAAATGCTTCAGGCTTTGCGTGCTCATCTTCCTTCCGATATCAGTCCGCTTAAGATTAAAGAGGTGACGCCTTCTTTTCATGCTCTTAGTTCGGCCAAAGGAAAGCGTTATCTTTATCGAGCAGTACCGGGTTGGGCAATGCCGCAGGAGGAACGATTTTGCCTGTCGTTGAAAAATCAAAATCTCGACATAGGGGCAATGAAAAAGGCAGCCAGGTTTCTTGTTGGGAAGCATGATTTTACTGCTTTTGCAGCCTCCCGAGGGAAAGAGGAAAAGGAAGATCCAGTCAAAGAGATTTGGATTTTAGAAATTAACCAGAACGAAAATGAGATTCAATTTTTAGTAGAAGGTAGCGGTTTTCTTTATAAAATGGTCCGTAGTATGGTGGGTGGTCTGTTTGAAGTAGGTCGGGGGAGAATCAAAATTGATACAATTAATAAAATTTTACAAAGTCGTCGACGAACTGAGGTCGTAGTAAGTGCCCCCGCAAAAGGGCTCTGCCTAGAAAAAGTGTACTATTCAAAACCAAAATTCTTATCTTGATGACGGCTTTTCAGAAATGTTTGAATTATCTGACTGATTTGGTTTTCCCTGGAAATTGCCCAGTATGCGAACAAGCACCCTACAACGATGGACTTTCTTACATGTGTGTGGAATGCGAAGATTTATTAGCCTGGATTAAAAAGAAGGGTTGTAAGTTTTGCGGTATTCCCATGAGTGGTTATGATTTTAACGGACTCGTTTGTGCCGGTTGTAGAGAGGATCCCCCTCGTTTTAAAACAGGGAGATGTTTATTTCTTCTCGATCAAAATGGAAAGAAAGTAATTCATGAAATTAAGTATCATGGAGTTAAAGATGTACTCAAAGACTTACCAAGGTGGCTTGATCGAAATCTTTCCTATCGGGAATTTCTTCACGGAGCTTATTTAATTCCGGTCCCTCTCCACCGTAAGCGATTAAAGAAACGTGGGTTTAATCAAAGCTTATGGATTGCGAATGCGATGAAAAAAGAATTTGGGGATTCGGTTGAAGTGATTGATGCCTTAACACGGACCCGAGATACACCCACTCAAACTGAGTTTGACCGGATGGATCGAAAAAAGAATGTTAAAAATGCTTTTGCCCTGAAAAAGAAAATTTGTTTAGATATTGATCAGAAAATTGTTTTAATTGACGATGTTTACACAACGGGAGCGACTTTGGATGAATGTGCAAAAGCATTAATTCAGGAAGGCTGTCAGAATGTTAATGTTGCAACTTTGGGACATGGATAACAAAAGATTAAATTATGGCCTTTTTTAGCAAACCAAAATATTCCAAGGTAGTTGTAAAGTCTCGTGAAGGAGTGCCCAAAGGGGTTTTTACGAAATGCCCTGAAACCGGTGACATGGTTTTTGCCAAGGAATTAAAGAAAAACTTAATGGTTGTTCCATCGAGTGGTTACCATTTTCCACTAGCTGCCCCAGATCGAATTGAGTCGTTATTGGATTCAGGTACTTTCATTGAATGCGATGCTAACCTATCTTCCCTTGATCCGCTTGAATTTAAAGGACTGGCATCTTATAAAGATAAATTGGAACAGAATAGACAAAAGACTTCACTTGAAGACGCAGTTGTTTCAGGAATTGGGAAAATGGATGGACGATGGGTGAGTTTGGCGGTGATGGATTTCCGGTTTTTAGGAGGAAGTATGGGATCGGTGGTTGGAGAGAAAATTACTCGGGCAATCGAGCGAGGGTTAGAATATTCGATGCCCGTCGTAGTGGTCTCCGCTTCTGGAGGTGCGCGGATGTATGAGGGAATACTAAGCTTAATGCAAATGGCGAAAACTAGTGCTGCACTTGCCCGATTATCTGAAGCTAAAATTCCATATTTTTCGATTTTGACCAATCCCACAATGGCTGGAGTAATGGCAAGTTTTGCTACTTTGGGCGATGTGATTATCGCCGAACCCAAGGCCTTAATTGGATTTGCGGGGAGACGGGTAATTAAGGAAACCACTCGGGCAGATTTACCGGAGGGTTTTCAAACCTCGGAATTTTTACTTGAGCATGGTTTGGTTGACCAAATTGTTGATCGGCACGACTTGCGAGATCGGTTAATTACTCTTATTGGCCATTTGGGGGCAAATATAAAAACCAAGGAACCAACCAATTTATTATCCGTGACCAAGAAACCGTTAGCAAAGAAAAAAGCGACTCCCCTCAAAACTGCACCAAAAAAAACGCGTGCAGCACCAAAATCTAAGTAAACCAAAAATTTCACCAGTTATAAGTTGGTGAACGAGACACTGTCATTTTTATATAGTCTCCGCAATCGGGGATCGAGTTTCGGCATAGATCGAATGTCGAGATTTGTGGAATTACTAGGAAATCCACAGAATGATTTCCCAATCATTCATGTCGCAGGTACGAATGGAAAGGGTTCTGTTTGTGCAATGCTAGATTCCATTTATCGTACCAATGGATACAGGGTAGGACTTTTTTCTTCTCCTCACTTAATCGAGTTGGGGGAAAGAGTACGAGTTGATGGAAAAAATATTACTGAAAATGAAATTCAGGAATGGGTAAGACTATTAAAACCGATCGCTCAAAAAATGGAAGATGAAGAGGTGGACGGACATCCAACTTTTTTTGAATTCATGAGCGCGATTGCCTTTTTGACTTTTCAAAAAAATAGAGTTGATCTTGCCATTATAGAGACCGGATTGGGGGGGCGATTAGATTCTACAAATGTGGTAACTCCTGAATTATCTATTATTACCACGATCTCTAAGGATCATTGCACCATTTTAGGAGACACCTTAGAAGAGATTGCAACTGAGAAAGCGGGTATTATTAAAAGACAAGTCCCCGTTCTCATTGGCAATTTACCAAGTTGTGCACAAGAGGTTATTCAAAAAATTGCTTTTCAACATGAGGCACCTATTCATACAATTTCCAATTTGAAGGAAGAAGAGTGCCCCATTACAAACTTGTTCGGGTCTTACCAAAGAAGGAATGCGGCATTAGCATTTCGGTCCACTGAGTTATTAGAAAAAAAGCTCCCACTTCGTAGCGACCTTACTCATAAAGGTTTAAACACAGTTAACATTCTAGGGCGTTGGCAGGTTATTAAGGGTTCCCCGACAATTATTTTAGATGCCTGCCATAATTCAGATGGTGCACTTTGCCTAAAAGAAAACCTAGCAACTTTGCCTCAAAAACCAGAAATTTGGATTGGTGTACTTGGAGAGGACAGAGCAGAAGACATAATGAAAGTGGTCATCGAGTTTGCATGTTCGATTAAACTTTTTGTAGTTCAGCAACCCCGTGCTTGTAGTCTTGATTATCTCCGTTCTTTAATTCCTGACTCTTTTTGTGGAGAAGTGATTGATTTTGATTTAGAAAAAGCCAAAGAAGAATTAAAAACTTCGACCTCAAATAAAACGATTCTAGCAACAGGGTCTATTTATTTGATTGGTGACATTCTTAGTCTTCTCGCCGATCAAGATTTTGATTCAAAAGTCGACTGGAATGACCGTTTTTGAATGCTCTAGTTATCTGATTAAAACTAATATTCAAGCTCATCAACTTCAATTTTGAAGTGGAGTAATTTTGATTAAATTATTAATTATTATAAGTTTATAATGTACTTTTCAGAGGCAAAGAAAGCCCAGTATCTGCTTAGATAAGCAGAAATTCACTTTTGTGAATAAGTAAATTAATAACTACTGATAACTTTGTCTTGGAAAAGTAAAAAAAATACAGTTTTCTTGGAAATTATAGTTTAATGAATATCTTTATAGTGGTTTGTGCAAATCTGACCTGAAAGTTATTCACACCGCTACATATTGTGCCTTGAGGCACGCACAGACACTACATATTGTGTGTACGTTAATAATTTTTTTATATAAATCGCATTTTTTTCTTTTCTTTTTTCTTCTCAGAGGGCAAAGTCGAATTATGCAACCGACAAATACAACCCCCAAATTTAATTATCGATGCATCTAACTCAGTCATACAATCTCACAAAAATTTCAGCATAGAAACAAACGATAAAGGGAATAATACAGATGGATAAAGAATTCAAAATCGGCGATAAAACTTTTCTTCTCAATGAAGAAAAAGCAATGCAGGCATATCATGAAAAACAAGTCATTAATGGGCGTGACACAATGACTTTTAATTTACTGCCTCTCAAGTACCAGTGGGCTTATGATCTTTATCGCAAAATGAAGGCAAATCATTGGGAACCAGAAGATGTTCCTATGCAGAAAGATGTTGAGCAGTGGAAAAGCCAAACTGAATTAAGCGACGCTGAGCGTTGGATTGTGATGATGGGGATTGGATATTTTTCAGCAGCAGAGGGTATTGTTGGAGATAACATACAACATGTTGTTCGTGAATTAGTTACAGCCCCAGAGCTTAAACTTGTATTGGGCAGGCATGCACATGAAGAAAATATCCACGCCGATAGTTTACTTTATATGATTAGTTCCTTGGGGATTAATCCCCATGAGTGTGAGGCAATGTTCGAGCAGGTAGAGACGATCCGTCGAAAAAATGAATTTGTGACTAAAGTTTCGAAAAGCTTGAGGAGAGAAATGGATCTTACTCAAACATCTCAAAAGCAAGAATTTGCAAAAAATATTTTCGTTTTTGGACAGTGTATGGAAGGCACACAATTCTATGGCTTATTTGGTATGATTCTAAGTCTTGCCCGTCAAAATAAATTTCCAGGAGTTGGACAGATGTTCAGGTATACCCTCCGTGACGAATCAAATCACATCGAACTTTTCCGTAATCTTTTTCGGGTTCTCGTTGATGAGAATCCAGATGTTTGGACACATGAATTTAAGCAAGAACTAACTGATTTGATGAAAGAAGCCGTTGAACTCGAGAAAGAGTTTATCCGAGACTGTCTACCGGTTAACTCAGTAGGATTGAGTTCTGATGAATTTTGTACTTATATTGATTTCATTGCTGATCGACGCCTTAATGGAGTCGGATTGGATGTTCTTCATCCCGGACTTGAGAACCCTTTCCCTTGGTTAGCTGAAACCATGGATGTTAAAAAAGAACAAAATTTCTTTGAAGGTCGTGTGACAGAATATCAAAAGTCCTCTTCATTGTCTGAAGTTTCTGACGACGAGCTTTGATTGGAAAGTTCTGGGTTCTATTATGGTTAAAAATGTGTGGTTGAAGGGTAAGAGGTAAGTTATATGCGTAATACGATTTTCGATGAGGATAAATTGCTTGTAAAAGCAGCGGGAACACCAAGCGAGAACAAGCCTCGTTTTGATTGGGCTCAAGGCTTGGGTGATAACAGATTTGAAGTACCTAAGGTACGAATTACAGATGGCGCGGGTGATCGTGATTTCCATATCGCCGAGGTGGCTGAAGTCATCGGGGAGGCATTGACCAACCTGATGATATCTAGGGAAGAAAACGAAATATATACCCCAAAAAACCGGGAACTCGTGGTGGAGTCTGCCCGGATCGTCGCTGATCGCTTAATTGAGCGAATGGCCGAGGAGGAGGAAGGCGGAGCCCCCCGCCTCTCCTTTGACGAGCTTTATCGTTTGATCGAAAAAGCTCTGGTGGAGAACAACGCTTATGATGTGGCGAAGAGTCTAGTATTTTGTCGTTCTAGCGATGGCGAAACCGTTTCTAACGATCATGCGGTGGATCAAATTCGTTTAATTCGTCGCAGTGGGCAAGTCGTACCTTGGAATGCCGCTAAAATTGAAGTGGCGGTGCGAAAGGCTTTTCTTTCTTTGCAAACTGATTCTGAGCCCGCCGTTGAACTTGCCCGCCAAGTTACACTTAAAGCTATATCCACTGGTCAAGCATTTATCAATATTGAAGATATCCAAGACTTGGTTCAGGAAGAATTAATGCGTACCGGTCATTTTAAGGTTGCCGAATCTTACATTTTATATCGTGCCCGTCGTCGTATCGAACGAGATAGCGGAGCAGGTCATGAAGAGGTAAAGCAAGACTCAATGATCGTTGTCCAAAAAGACGATGGATCCACTTTTTTCTGGGATGGGATTGATCTTAAGAAAAGAATTACTTTTGCTTCGATTGGTCTTAACTTATGCCTTAGTGTGGAGCAAATTGAAGAAAGCCTTCGCCGCTCTGTCTTTTCTGAAATTAGCGAAGTGGACTTGCGTAGAACCATTATTTTAAATTCAAAAACACTGATTGAAAAGGATGGCGACTTTGCAAAGTTTTCTGCCCGCATATTGCTCACCTACATATACGAGGAAGTTTTGGATTGGAATATTTCGGTAAATTCAATCGAAGATCTAAAAAGCTTTCATTCCAAGGGATTAGAGAAATACCTCAAGCGGGGTGTTGAAATCAAGCGTCTAGATGCCAAGTTACTAAAGCTTGATATCCAAAAACTAGCTGATGCGATTGATCCATCCGCGGATCTTGATTTTGATTACTTGGGGATTCAGACTATTTATGATCGTTACTTAGTGGTGGATAAAACAAATGAGTTGCCCAAAAGATTAGAGACTCCACAGTTGTTTTGGATGCGAGTAGCAATGGGTATGTTTGCTCATGAAGATAATCCTGAGGATCAAATTATCGCCTTGTATAATTTATATAAAAGCAGAAGGTTCTGCTCATCAACACCCACCTTATTTAATTCAGGTACTCCTCATTCTCAACTCTCTTCTTGTTATCTTTACAAAGTAGACGACACCATTGAGTCAATTATGTATCGTGGGATTGCAGAGAATGCATTTCTTTCGAAATGGGCAGGTGGACTTGGTGGAAGTTGGACTGCGGTTCGCGGTACTGGTAGTCATATTGCAGGTACAAACGGCGAAAGCCAAGGAGTGATTCCTTTCCTTAAATTACACAATGATCAATTGTGTGCGGTGAATCAAGGGGGTAAGAGAAAAGGATCAGGTTGTGCATATTTAGAAACTTGGCATTGCGATATTCTTGAATTTTTAGAACTCCGAAAAAATACAGGGGATGACCGTCGTCGCACCCATGATATGAACACCGCAAATTGGATACCTGATTTGTTCATGAAGCGAATGGAATCCCGTGGCAATTGGACATTATTTCGAAGTAATGAGGTCTCGGATTTACATGATTTATTCGGTAAGGCTTTCGATGCAAAGTATGTAGAATATGAAGAAAAAGCAGAGAAAGGTGAGATTTGGTCCCAATCTATGCCCGCGATCGATCTTTGGAAACAAATGCTCAAGTTAATCTTTGAAACAGGGCATCCATGGATTACTTTTAAAGATACTTGTAATGTTCGTAGCCCTCAAGACCATGCTGGGGTAATTCATAGTTCCAATCTTTGCACCGAAATTACTTTAAATACTGGTGCGGATGAAACTGCAGTATGTAATTTAGGATCAGTCGTATTGGATTCGCATTTGAAGAACGATGGTTCCTTGGACCATAAAAAATTACGTGAAACTATCCGAATTGCTATTCGGGCATTGGATAATGTCATTGATGTAAATTTCTATCCTACCGACGCGGCGAAGACATCAAATATGAGACATCGTCCTATTGGTCTTGGAGTGATGGGTTTACAAAATGCTCTCTTTCGCAAAGACATTTCTTTTTCATCAGAAGAAGCAGTTGAATTCAATGATGAGTTCATGGAAGCAATTTGTTACTATGCTTACGAAGCATCGAGTGATTTAGCAAGTGAGCGGGGAACTTACTCCTCTTTTCGAGGATCAAAATGGGATCGTGGAATTTTACCACAGGATACAATTGAGTTACTTGAAAAAGAACGTGGTTGTGAAGTCGAAGTCCCCAAAGGAGAAAAAATGGACTGGTCCATCGTTCGAGAAAAAATTGCCAAGCACGGAATGCGTAACAGTAATGTTGTTGCCATCGCACCAACTGCAACAATTTCAAATATTATGGGATCGTCCCCATGCATTGAACCCACTTATAAAAATTTATTTGTTAAAAGTAATCTTTCAGGTGACTTTATGGTTCTTAATCGATACCTGGTTGAAGATCTTAAAAAACTCGATCTATGGAACAACGAAATGTCCGATCAATTGAAGTACTTTGATGGTGAACTCACCGACATTAAATCCATTCCTGAAGAGATCAAAAAGAAGTACTCGACCGCATTTGATGTTTCTTATGAATTTGTAATCGCAGCAGCAGCTCGTCGTCAGAAATGGATCGACCAATCACAATCGGTAAATCTTTTTCTTGGTCAACCAAACTTGAAAACACTTTCTCACATGTATCGTGCAGCATGGAGGCAGGGGCTTAAAACCACATATTACTTACGCACATTAGGTGCTTCTAATATTGAAAAAGCAACCGTTTCATTAAATCAGTCGAAACCACTTGGTGATGTCGCGGATGAACCATCTGCCAAGAAAGAATATACTGAAGCGGAGGTAAAGGCATGTAGTATTCAAGCCATGTTGAATGGTGAAGAGTGCGAATCTTGCCAGTGAGGAATTAATCTCCGTTTTCTCATATCGCTTGAATCTAAAAGATCGATTAAGGGAATTTCTCAACAAAAAACCTTCTTT
>MEHZ011562866.1_pt1 | contig 13963 bp, 11 predicted proteins | sample 897221 | NCBI WGS metagenome assembly MEHZ01 (sample SAMN05514161, study PRJNA337945) | marine metagenome | isolation source: marine surface water | place: Arctic Ocean | collected 2007-12-13
GATGCACATGCGCACGCGCATCGCTAATGTTTTGATATGAGACCTGCTGCCTTCCGACCCGCAACTCCTCCAGGAGCTTCACCAAACGTCTCGCCAGCTGCCATAGGCATAGGACCAGATTCAGGCATAGGCATCATCACTCCATCCGCACCAGTGGGCATTGGAGGCATCATCATTGCAATATTCATTGGGGGTGCCATCTCCATTTTCCCCATTCCAGAGTCCATCATCGCATCGAAATTAGGCATCGGCATCGCGCAACCCCCGCCATATGCCGTCCAGCGCGACCTCGAACGCCACGCCGCGTTCGGTATGCCCCTGCGGATCGAAAAATATTTCAGTATGGACGACACCATCGGCGACAGCGCGTGTCATATAGGCCGCCGTCAGATCGTAGAAATCTTGCTCTTTGAGCAGCACGCTCATACCGGCATAGTACAGATCTAGAAACGCCTGCAGGTCGGCAAAATCATAGGCCGCCTTCAAATCATCGACCGTCGCATAGGGCAAACTCACATCGTTGCGCCGGGCGATCTCGAACATCAGCTCAGGCTCAAAACTGCCTTCAATGTGCAGATGCAGTTCGGCCTTCGGCAGGCGGCGGATAAAGTCGTCTGAAACGGCCATGCTTAATGTGCGCTCTCTGGGGCTGTCAGTATGGAGCCTGTTAGGATGCAATTTTCATATGCTATCCTTAGACAAGATAACAATACCGCAGTACAGGGGTGCCAAAAAAATGAGCAACGGTAAAAGCTACGATTACGTCATTGTGGGCGCAGGATCCGCGGGCTGCACGCTGGCCAACCGGCTGACCGAAGATCCGAACGTCCAGGTACTGGTGATCGAGGCCGGCGGTAGTGACCGTAACCCGCTCATCACGGTGCCGCTCGGCTGGGGCAAGATCCTGTTTGAGCGCCTGTATGACTGGGGCTATTTCACCGAGGAAGAAGGCGAATTTAACGGCCGCAAGGTCGAATGCGCGCGCGGCAAGGTGCTTGGCGGGTCGTCATCGATCAACGCCATGGCCTATGTCCGCTGCCACCGCGAAGATTATGACCGGTGGAGCCGCAATGGCTGCACGGGCTGGTCCTATGCTGATATTTTGCCCTATTTCATCAAGTCGGAAGATTGGGAAAAAGGCGATGAGCCCCTGCGCGGCACCGGCGGCCCGCTGACGACGATGGAGAACAAGTACCCTGATCCCCTGCTGGAAGCCTGGCTGCAGGCCGGCGAACAGGCCGGCTTTTCACGCACCGCCGATTACAACGGCCCCCAGAACGAAGGGCTTGGTACGCTGCAATCGACCATCCGCAACGGACGACGCTGCAGCGCCGCCGTCGCCTATCTGCGCCCCGCCATGAAGCGCTCGAACCTGACCGTCATCACCAAGGCGATGGCACATCGCGTGGTGCTCGAAGGCACCAAGGCCGTTGGCATCGAATATTCGACCGGTGGCAACAGCACCACCATCGCCCGGGCCGAGCGCGACGTTATCGTCGCCGGTGGCGTGATCAATTCGCCGCAACTGCTGATGCTGTCGGGCATCGGCGATAGCAAGAACCTTGCAGAACACGGTATTTCGACCGCTGTCGATCTGAAGGGTGTCGGCCAGAACCTGCAGGATCATCTGTCGGTCGGTGTCGAATACGAACGTATCGGCGACGGCCCGTTTGTCGGCCGTCTGCGCTGGGACCGGCTCGCCATGTCGATGGCGCAGGCCTATATCTTCGGCACCGGTTTCGCGACCGAGATGCCGGGACCGCTGACCGGTTATATCGCTTCTCAGAAAGGCATGGCGCAGCCGGATCTGCAATTGCTGGCACGCTTCATTCCGCCGGAATCACAGCCGTGGATGCCGCTGACGGGTAAAAAACCGAAGGATGCCTTTATGGTGCGGCCGGTTGTGCTGCATCCGAAAAGCCGCGGCGGGCTGAAACTTGCATCGGCCAATCCCGGCGATCACCCGAAAATCCATCAGAATTTTCTGTCGGATCCCGCCGACTGGAAAACCCTCAAAGACGGCATCGCCATCGTGAAGGATATCGCCAGCCAGAAAGCGCTGGACGGTTTCCGCGGTCCGGAAATACAGCCGAAGGACGAATCGCTCGACGACTTCATCAAGCGCACTGCGTGGACGGTTCATCACCCGCTCGGCACCTGCAAGATGGGGCCGGACAGCGACGAGATGGCCGTGGTCGATCCCGAATTCCGCGTGCGCGGCACGGAGAACCTGCGGGTCATCGATGCATCGGTCTTCCCGGACATGCTCGGCGGCAACATCAACGCACCGACGATCGCCTTTGCCGAACGGGCAGCCGACCTGCTGCTTGGCAAGATCCCGCTTGCCCCGATCGAGGTCGCAGCCTAGTTCAGGTTAAAGCGAGAGAGGATACAGCATGACCGCAAAGATTAGCGTCGAGCGGGTCGATCACACGGGCATCCGGGTCGCCGACCCGGACCGTGCGATCAAATTCTACGAGATGCTCGGGTTCGAGGTGATTACCCGGGTGACGTTCGATCCGGTCATCATTATCCGGAATGAGCAGGACGTGGAGATCAACCTGATCATCAATGCCGCCGCGGAACATGACGGCAGCAACATCCTGATGGATGTCGACACCAAGTATGCGGGCATCACCCATCTGGCGCTACGCGTGTCGTCCATCGTCGACACCATGGCGGTGCTGAAGGAAAACGGTGTCGCCATCACGCAGGGCCCGGTGATGTTCGGCGGTGACGGTCACGTATCGCTGTTTGTCCGCGACCCCGACCGCAACGTGCTGGAGCTTCGCGCCCGCGCCGAGAACCTCGACGAGATCGAGGGGCTGGAGAAGTACGAAAACGTCAACTAGGCAAACGGAAAAATTCACCCCTGCCACATTGGCCTAGGGTCACATTGGCCGGTGTGACGGGTTTGGCCGGGGTGACGGGTTCCGGCAGGGTTAGACGGTCAGATTACAGCCACCACTGAATAACGTATTCATATGGACCTTCACGGTTCACCAGATCGGTCCGCTGCAAAGCGATACGATACCCATCGCCAGTTTTCTTCAGCAGATGGCGATACTTGCCGGTGAAATTCCGCACTTCATACCGGAAATACTCGGCGCAGTGAAACCGCGACCGGACGATGATGTCACCGTTGGCCTCTTCGCTTTCGATGACGACGTTGGAGACCACATGGCAGAGCCGGTTATGCGGTGCCTGGCTATGTGCCCGCGGGTGCGTGTTCCGGGCGATCCGCATTTGCATCAGATAAGTGTCTTCCCAAAACACGTTGGGCTGACCGTCGCCTTCCACCTGATCCTCTTCCGACGGCATCCAGTAGCGGCCTTCATCGCCGAACAAGGCAAGCCAGTCATCCCATTGCTTTTCATCGATGATTTCCGCCTGGCGGTACAGGAACCGCTCCACAGCCAGCTGGGTCTCAACGCTGACATCGGCGACAGCCTGTGCATTGCCTGCAGCGAGAATTTCAGTCGCGCTTCCCATGATCAAGCCTCCTTCTCGGCGGTCATGTAATCCCGCCAGGCATGCATCATATGCCGAAGCGGCATTTCGCTCATGGTATCGGGAGCGGAATAGGTCTTATCACCGTCGACGATATCCTGGCCGGCATTGCGGTGGAAACTCACCCATTCACGCGCCGATGATTCCAGCCCGTGCTGACATTTCCACCAGTTGAACAGATCGTCCGCATTCACAAGCGTGGATGGCGAGTTGACCAGGTAATAATACGCCAGTGACCGGCGGTAGATCTCTTCCGGCGCATCTTTCAGCCGGAAATGCCATATCTCGGTCAGCGTCTTGTCCGGGCCAAGCGGGCGAATCGTGCGGAGTTGCTGTAGCGGCGGCTGGACCGAATTGCACGGATAAACCAGCATGTGATGAATATTCACAGCGAGAATTTCTTCGGCCTTTTCCTCGCCATAAGCGGCGTACATGCGGCGCACATATTCGTTCGTATCCGGATCGTCGGGGCGCAATCCCATGTACCCTTCGAGACTGCTATGGCCGTTCGGAAAGCCGATGGTACCGAACTTGGTCCAGCCGTCATGTCCAAGCCGGGCAAAATCGGACAGAAAGCTGAGTTCCAGAGGCACTTCCTTGCCGTCGGCACGAATTTTTGCCTCCACCTGCTGCGCGGACTTTCCCGTGGATTCATGGGTCACGCCGGGATGAGACGCATCGAGCTGGTTCTCCAGAAAGATTTTCCAGTTGGACTGCTGCACCATGCGGAAGCAGCTTCCCACAACTTCGGTTTCCTTGCCGGGTGCACGGTCGATCAGCTGATCGAATGCCGCCGCGGATTCACCGAGATGCGCGCGCAAATCGGCACCGCCTTCGGTCAGCTTGGCAAACCAGAAACCGCGGTAATTGTCGGAACGGGCGGGGCGCGCCATGTGGAATTCCGGATCGTTGAAATCAAGGTTCGTGCCTTCATAGCCCTGTTTGGCCGGCATGCTTTCAAGCTTGCCGTCGAGGTGGAAGGTCCACGCGTGATAGGAGCAGTAAAAATTATTGCCGGTATTACCCTTGCGCGCCGTACACAGCTGCGCGCCTCGATGGGGGCAGCGATTGTAAAGAACGTGAACTTCGCCATTCTTGTCTTTGACCATCACCATCGGCTGACGGCCGACCTGGGCGAGATAGTAATCGCCCGGTTCTTTTACCTGGCTTTCATGTCCAATATAGATCCACGTGTTCTCAAAAATTCGTTCCATTTCGAGATCGAAAATCTCGGGGTCGGTATAGGCTTTACGGTGCGCGCGGTCTGGTTCGACCATTGCGCCAATCTGTTTAGTGGTCCAGCTCATGTCTCTCTCCCGGTCGGTCGCGGTGGGTTGCTTGATCGGGGCGTTCCCGATCAGGCGCCCGTTGGAGAGAGTGTTGCGGTTTAAAACGCGCCGGACTAGCCGCAAAACGCGGAAAATAGCCTGAATACGCAAATTTTATGCGTTTCGAAGCGTTCCCGACGGCAATGCGCCGAACCGTTCCTTATAGGCCTGTGCAAACTTGCTGAGATGATTGAAACCACAATCAAGCGCGACCTCTGTGACGGAAACGTTACCGACACCCTGCTGTTTAAGCACCAGCCGCGCATTATCCAGCCGGACATTTCGCAGATAAACCATCGGCGTCACACCGTAATATTTCCGGAAACCCGCGTGAAGCGACCGGCGGCTAACGCCGCTGGCGCGCACCATATCGTCAAGGCCAACCACCTCCCGCGAATGGCTGTGAATATAAGCGGCCGCGTGGCGCACATGACGGGGACGCAGCGTCAGCGATGTGTCGGACAGCAGGTGGGTATAGTTGTGCGGCAGCGCGTTCAGCATCATGTCGAGCAGCATCTGCTTGGCGTCACCACTGCCCGCCCCGCCAAAGAACGATCCTTCGAGTTCCAGATCCTGCGCAAGCAGGTCGATCATCTTGCCCAGTGTCGCCACGCCCCCGGATAAAGGGCAGGGCGTCTGATCAAACACCAGCGGATCGCGCACGGGCATGCCGATGCGGCGTTCCAGAGCGGCTTCCATATCGGTCTGGTGGGTTTTGATCATCATCTGGCGGCCATCGGTCTGCCACACCTTCGTGTGGGGTCCGTTGGCGTTGATCATGTAAATCTCGCCGGGGCGAAACGGGCGGTCCGCCCGCATCTGGCCCACCGCCATCTGGCCCGCCAGATTGATTTCGCACAGATAGATATTGGCCATGTTCGGCACGTTGATCCGTACCTCACCCTCGCCGATCATCGAATACGCCATTTCATGAAAGGTCAGCGTGCCGAGAGATGCTGTGCGGAAGCGCACCATCGCGGGCCGTTTTTCGCGTGAATCATGAGCAAGCGAATGCGAAATGATACTCTGACCGACGATCTCGCTGGTTTCCCGCGGGTCGCTGGAGACGAAGTAGGGCGTCCAGCGCCCCGTCGTCCCACCCGAATCTCTGGAAGCAATTTGCTGCATGGTGAAAGAAGCTTGAACGGATTTCGCACCGAAATCAATTTTACTTCTTCCCCCCTTTGACAAGCTGCGGGGAGCGCGAAAGAGTATCGCCGCATTCATGTCCAAACATCAGGTGATCAGTTGAGCCCAAATTCGACAAATGAAAGACCGGCACTGGCGGGCGCAATCGCGGCCACGCTTTCATCTCGCGGCGTGAAACGTATCTTCGGTGTGCCGGGCGGCGGATCGAGCCTCGACCTGATCGACGCCGCCGCACAGGAACGCATCGAGTTCATCCTGTGCCGGAATGAAACGGCCGCCGCGATCATGGCGGCGGTGACGGGCGAACTGACGGGTATTCCCGGCATCGTGCTGACCGGCATCGGCCCGGGGGCCGCCAGCGTGGTAAATGGCATCGCCTACGCATCGCTCGAACGGGCGCCGATCATCGTGATCACCGATGCCCATGAAGAAACCGCCATCGCGCCACCCCATCAGATATTCGACCAGCAGGCCCTGTTCGCGCCGATCTCGAAAGCGCAGCGGCGGCTGACACCGGCGACGGGTGCCGCGGATTTCGAAGCCCTTTTCGATCTTGCGGCCGCGGAGCCGCCGGGCCCGGTCCATTTCGACCTGTCGGCGCAGGATGCCGCTGCCGCCGCCGCACCAATACTAGCCCGTTCGCCGCCCGCGCCGCACATGCTAGAGGAACCCGCGTTGGCAAAGGCGGGTGATCTGCTCGCTACCGCAAAGCGTCCCGTTCTTATTGTCGGCCATCAATGCCGCACCGCGGATCGAGCCACGGCTGCTAACGAGTTGGCCCACGCGCTGGGCGGTCCGGCCATGACGACATACAAGGCCAAGGGCGTCGTGTCCGAAGACGGCCCGCATTTTATCGGGCTGTTCACCAACGCGAAGCTCGACCACGGCATCCTCGCGCAGGCTGATCTGATCGTGTTCTGCGGGGTCGATCCCGTGGAAATGATCCCCGGCGCGTGGCCGAATGAAGTGCCGGTCATTGTGCTGTCTGAAACACCCGGCCTCTCCTGGCCATTTGCTGTGGATGCCGAAATCGCCGGTCCGGTTGCGGTCAGCGCCGCGCGACTGGCGCACATACCGGTAAAACCCGGCTGGCCCGAAAACCAGATCGCCGATTTCAGAAGTGGCATTATCGAGACGCTGGCCAATGCCGGCGGCGATGGCCGCTCACCCGATGCGGTGATCGACGCCATTGCTGAGGCGGCACCACCCGGCGCGCGTCTGGCGGTCGATGCCGGCGCGCATATGTTCTCCGCCATGGCGCGCTGGCCGGCGCGCTTACCCCATGACGTGATGAAATCTAACGGGTTGTCGAGCATGGGGTTTGCCGTGCCCGCCGCGCTTGCAAGCTGGCTGGAACAGCCCGACCGGCACACGATCGCGGTCACCGGGGATGGCGGCATGATGATGTGTCTGGCGGAACTGTCCACCGCTGCCCGGCTGGGTGCCGCAATGACCGTGGTCGTGCTGAACGATGCCGCGCTCTCGCTCATCGATATCAAACAACAGCGACAACAACGTCCGCCGCTCGGAGTGCGATATCCACGACCCGATTTCGCGACGGCGGCGCGTGGCATGGGGTGCGCATCTTGGACCGTGGCGGCGCTCGACCCGCTCGAATTCGCGCTGGCGGAAGCGTTCGAGACCGAAGGACCAACGCTGCTCGATGTCAGCATCGATCCGTCGGGCTATCGCGAGCAGTTGATGGCGCTGCGCGGTTAGAATCAGATCCCGCTTATTTTTTGGCCATGGCCTTGGCAAAGGAATCGCGAAGGCCGACCGTGCGGTTAAAGACCGGGTTTTCGGCGGTCGCGTCGGGGTCGGTGCAGAAATAGCCGAGCCGCTCGAACTGCACGACCTCGCCCGCCGGAATGTCGGCGAGGACAGGTTCCAGTTTGCAACCGGTCAGAACTTCAAGCGAATCGGGGTTCAGAGCGGACACAAAATCTTCCGCGGCGCCCGGGTTCTCATCGGCGAAGAGCGGGTTGTAGAGCCGCACCTCAGCCTCCACTGCATGCTGTGCCGACACCCAGTGCAGCGTACCTTTGACCTTGCGCCCGTCGGGCGAATCGCCGCCGCGGGTTTCGGGATCATAGGTACAGCGCAGCTCGATCACCTCGCCGGCATCGTCCTTGATGACATCCGTGCAGGTCACGAAATAGGCCGCGCGCAGACGAACCTCGCGCCCTAGGCTCAACCGAAAAAACTTCTTCGGCGCGTCTTCCATGAAATCGTCGCGCTCAACATATATCTCGCGGCAGAACGGCACCTTGCGCGTCCCCGCCGTCTCATCGCGCGGATTATTGACCGCATCGACTTCCTCGATCTGGCCTTCAGGATAATTTTCGATCACGACCTTGAGCGGGCGTAACACCCCCATCCGGCGCAGTGCGGAATCGTTCAGCGGATCGCGGATGCAATGTTCGAGCATCGCCGCTTCGACCGTGCCCTCGTTCTTCGAAATCGACAAACGGCTGATGAAGTCGCGGATTGCCGATGCCGGCACGCCGCGGCGGCGCAGCCCGGAAACCGTCGGCATGCGCGGGTCGTCCCAGCCGGCGACATGACCATCCGCCACAAGCTGCGTCAGCAGGCGCTTGGACAGTATGGAGTGGGTCATGTTCAGGCGCGAAAATTCATACTGTCGCGGGCGCGCAGGCACCGGCAGGTTTTCGATCAGCCAGTCATAGAGCGGACGGTGGTCTTCGAATTCCAGCGTACACAATGAATGGGTGACGCCTTCCATCGCATCGGTCTGGCCATGGGCGAAATCATAGGTTGGATAAATGCACCACGCATCGCCAGTACGCGGATGCGGCGCGCGGACAATCCGGTACAGGACCGGATCGCGCAGATTGATATTGCCCGCCGCCATATCGATCCTGGCGCGCAGCACGCGGGCGCCGTCTTCGAATTCGCCGGCCCGCATCCGGCGGAACAGATCAAGGTTTTCGTCGACACTGCGGCTCCGCGACGGGCTCTCGCGCCCGGGCTCGGTCAGGGTGCCACGGTATTCGCGCATCTCATCCGCCGACAGGTCTTCGATATAGGCCAGGCCCTTGCCGATCAGGTGTTCGGCCCATTCGTACAGTTTTTCGAAATTATCGGATGTGTATTTGACGTCGCCGTCCCAGCCGACATCCAGCCACTTCACGTCGGCCTGAATGGCGTCGATAAATTCCTGGTCTTCCTTCGCCGGGTTTGTGTCATCGAAACGCAGATTGCAGTGGCCGCCGAATTCCTGCGCCACGCCGAAGTTGAGGCAGATCGACTTGGCATGGCCGATATGCAGATAGCCGTTGGGCTCCGGCGGAAAACGCGTCGCCAGGTGATCGACCGTGCCGTTCGCCAGGTCGCCCCGGACCCGGTCGCGGATAAAATCATGCACCTCTTCGGGTGCCGCAGTGTCTTCGGTATTCATGGCACAGCATATAGCACGCCGGATTCGATGCGCTAAGAGGCAATAGCGCGGTTTCTCTATGCAGTCATTGCGGCAACACATTGGACAGACCGGCCGGTCAGCCTCTCCCACCGCCCGGATTTCTGATAGTCTGCGTTCAAGCAATAAGAAACACGGAACACCGATGCTCAAAACCGGACCCGCCGTCGGCATCTTCTGGATGTGCATGGCGACGCTTATCAGTTCAATTTCAGGCGCGATGGTCCGCGAGCTGGCGGGCGAAATCCCGACATTCGAGCTGGTTTTCTTCCGCAACGTGATCGCCGTGGTCGTCCTTATCCCCATCGTGCTCCGTCAGGGTGTCGGATTGCCGGACCGAAGCCAGCTGCCGTTTTACGGGATGCGGATTCTGTTTGCGTTCTGCGCGATGGTGTTTCTGTTCTATGCACTGGCCCGTATGCCGCTCGCTGATGTGTATGCGCTGCAATACACAATCCCGCTATTCACCATTCTGCTCGCCGTCCTGTTCCTGAGGCAGAAAGCGGATATCCACAGCTGGGCTGCGGTTTTTGTCGGGTTTGTCGGCACGCTGATCGTAATGCGGCCGGGGATCATCGAGATCACGCTTGCCGCACTGGGGGCGATCACCGCGGCCTGCCTGTCGGCAGGGTCGAACACGACGATAAAAATACTGGCACGCAAGGACAACGCCGAAGCCATCACATTATGGACCAATATCGGCATGCTGCCGCTGGCGCTTGTACCGACCCTGTTTGTCTGGGTGAATCCGACGGCCGAACAATGGCCGCTGATCATCGGCGTCGGCATCGTCAGTAGTATCGGCGGCTATTGCTTTACCCGCGCGGTATCGGCGGCGGATGCACGGATTGTGCAACCCTTCCAGTTTTCGCGCATGGTTTTTGCCACGGCGATCGGCTGGATCATGTTTTCGGAATTCCCCGACCTCTGGACATGGATCGGCGCCGCCGTGATTTTCAGTGCGTCATACTATATCGTCTACCGGGAAGGGCGGGCGCGGAAAGCCGCACAGAAGGCGCAACAGGCCGCCGATTAGAGGGCAAACGAACAGACAGATGACAGACACTGTCCCGCCACCGCCGCAAACCACCTATCGCAGCGTTCTTGCGATGATCAGCGAACACGCGCGCCGCGCGCCGGCGCAGGACTGCCTGGTCGCCATCGATCAGAATACCGCCCTGACCTGGCGCCAGCTTTACCGCCTCACCAACAAACTATCCGCCTGGCTACAGGCGCAAGGTATCGGCGCGAATGACCGCATTCTGGTCCTGACCGACAATTCGCTCGAGAACCTAATCCTCTACTTCGGTATCCAGCGCCATGGGGCGACATTCTGCACCGTCAATGTCGACATCAATGCGCACCATATGCGCGAGATTATCGACCGGCTCGCACCGAAAATCGTGCTCTGGCACGACGCGCTCGACCTGTCCGAGATCCGCCAAACCGCGCTCGGCACCTGGGTGTCGTTTGGCACCGCCGATCCGGACGGCGCCACCGCGACGGATGGCGGCCTGTTTGAAGCGCTGAACGCGTTCGACGGGGATGCAGAACCTGACGAGGTTTCCACCGAGAACGATGCCGCGGTCATCTGTTTCACGTCAGGTACGTCCGACAGGCCCAAGGGCGTGATCCACAGTTTCGGCAATTACAACGCCATCGGCGCGCAGACCGCCTATCTCTGGGGCCTGACCGGGGACGACCGGGTTCTCGAATACAGATCGTTCTCGTGGTCATCGTCACACCAGATCGTCCTGCAGCCGCTGCTGTTGGGCGGCGGTTGTGTGGTATTCGCACCCAAATTCTCTTTCAGCCGCCTGTTCGACTGGATCCGCGATTACCGGATCACCAAAGCCATCGGCATTCCGACAGTGGTCAACATGCTGCTCGACCGACCGGCAGATAAAGAGACCGGCTCGCTTGAGACGCTAGAATTCATGAGCTGCAGCACGGCGCCGCTGATGGAAGAACAGCATCGCCGGTTCGAGGCGACATACCGCATCAAACTGATCCAGCATTACGGGATGAGCGAGGGCGGCACGGTCGCGGGCAACCATCATCTGTCTCGCCGCATCGGCTGTGTCGGCAAGCCCGGGATCGGCCAGAACCTCGCAATCATCGATGAAGGCGGCAACACCGTACCCGCAGGCATAGAGGCCGAAATTGAAATCGGCGGGATGCAGAACGCGACTGCCTATCTGAACCCCGACGGGAGTATCGAGGCCGTGCGCGGCAAACGTTTGAAAACCGGCGATCTCGGCGTTCTAGACGATGACGGCTATCTGCGGATAACGGGGCGCGCCAAGGAACTGATCATTCGCGGCGGCGTCAATATCGCGCCGCTGGAGATCGACAATATCGTCATGCAGCATGACGACGTGATGGAGGTCTGCACCGTCGGTGCCCAGGATGCGATGTACGGCGAAGCGGTCGTCTGCTTTGTTGTGCCGCGGACAGGCCGGCCGCTGACGGCGGACAATATTGTGCAACACTGCGCCGGGCTGCTACCCGATTTCAAACAACCGGCGGAAATCGTTATCATCGATAAAGTAGCCCGAAACGCCCGGGGAAAGGTCGACAGGAACGCCATGAAAGTTATCTGGACGAATACACATTCCGGGCGCGCGTCATGAGCGCCGCCATGGTCATCCGCGGCGGCCACGTCATCGACGGGACCGGCACGCCGGGGGTTGAGACCGATATCGCGATCAGCGGCGGGCGTATTACCGAGATCGGCCACGATATTTCCGGCAATGGCGCCGAGGTGGTCGACGCGACCGGCAGAGTCGTGGCCCCCGGATTTATCGACATTAAAACCCATTCGGACTGGACCCTGCCGCTGATGCCGCAGGCGGAAAGCAAGATCCGCCAGGGTGTCACCACCGAAGTGATCGGCCATTGCGGCTATTCCTGCGCACCGGCCCTGCCGAACAAGGTCGAGGCGCTGGCCGATTATCTGAGCCCGAGCGCACCGTGGCTTACCTTCCGGCCGACGAATTTCCACGACTACCTGGACCAGTACCCCGCCCTGTCGGTGAACACGGTACATCTGGTCGGCCACAACACGTTGCGCCTGATGGCGATGGGGATGGAAGATCGCCCGCCGACCCCGGCAGAGCTCGAACACATGCGCGCCCTGTTGAGCGAAGCGCTCGCCGCAGGAGCGCTCGGCATGTCGTCCGGCCTGTTCACGGCGCCGGGCTCCTATTCGGATGTCGAGGAAATGGTCTCTCTGGGCCGCACGTTGTCGGCCGAGGGTGCGCGCTATTTCACCCATCTGCGCGACGAAGGAAACACCGTGTACGATTCGGTGCAGGAGGCGATGGAATTCGCCGAACAGATCCGCGTGCATGTGCAGATCGTGCATATGAAACTATCGGGCACCAATAACTGGGGCGGGGCGGTGAAGGCGATGGACCTGCTGGCCGATGCGCGCAGGGCAGGCGTGCCGATCGACTGCGACATCTATCCCTATACAGCTGCCAGCAACCCGCTGAAAAACCTGTTCCCGCCATGGCTGCAGGAAGGCGGCGTCGGTGCGATGATCGCACGGCTGGCGGACACGAATGTGCGTGACCGGCTGCGCGGGGCGATCGAGGCCGAAGGGCTCAATAATTTCGGCCGGATTCCGAGCTGGGATGCGCTCCGCATTTCGATCTCGCCCGACATGCCGCAATATGCCGGGCGCACGATTTCCGACCTGGCGGCGGAACGGAATATAGACGGGCTCGACATGGCGCTCGATTATATCGTCGAGGATCACGGCCAGACCCGCGTGCTCGTCGGCTCCATCTCCGAAGACGACGTGAAGGATTTCGTGCGGTCGGAAGACGTGATGATCGGCTCGGATGGCAATTCGGTCGCCCCGTATGGCACCACGGGCCAGGGCAAGCCGCATCCGCGATTCTACGGCACATTTGCGAAAGTCCTCGGTCAATATTCCCGGGACGAGGAACTCCTGCCGCTGCACAAGGCGCTGTGGAAAATGACCGGCGCGTCGGCCCGCTCGCTCGGCCTCAAAGACCGCGGCGTGCTGCGCGAAGGCAATGCCGCCGATGTCACCATCTTCGATCCGGTCACCATCGCGCAACGGGCAACCTATGAAGATCCGCACCAGTTTGCCGCCGGCATCGAGCACGTCATAGTCAACGGTTCCACCGTGCTTCGTGATGGCGAACATACCGGCGCACTGGCCGGCCGCACGCTGCGCCGCCAGACTGATTTCACGGCGGCGTGACCCCGTACACTAACTGTCTAACGTCAGCGCCTATGGAACAAACTAGCGGCATTGTAGAAGAGAGGACTTCTGGTTCATCGTAATGACCCTTAGGGGAATGAAGATGAAACAGAAATTGCAGATACGACAGACCGGTGCGACCAAGGCAATCAAGAACATCCGCCGGGCAACGCGCAAGCAATATTCGGCGGAAGAAAAGATCTGCATTATTCTGGACGGATAAGGCGGGACCAGCTAACCAGCGCGTTTCAGCGCGCACTGCCGGAAACGGGCCGAGAGATAGCTCTCCGCATAGCTTTCGCT
>MEHZ011618978.1_pt1 | contig 13962 bp, 18 predicted proteins | sample 897221 | NCBI WGS metagenome assembly MEHZ01 (sample SAMN05514161, study PRJNA337945) | marine metagenome | isolation source: marine surface water | place: Arctic Ocean | collected 2007-12-13
CTCGACGGGCTCCCTGCTCTCTACTACCCCATTGAAGTATGTCCCCACGTATCCACCCTCGTGCTCCTCAAAGTTGGCATCAACATCTAGCCCTAGCTCATGGATTGCGTCGAATATGGGAGTAGGAGGAGACCAAGCCGTGTCAAAGGTTATGGTGACCTCGTCCCTGCCCTCGGAAACATCAAAGAATAGCTCCTTGGCTCCCCACTTCGTTCCCCAATTAGCTACGTTCCATTCATACCATTCGTCGTCGCGAACTTTTGGTCTGGGTATAATCGCGTCAAAGAATTCTAGGCTATCGTTTATACTGCACATATTAAGTGCGTGTATAACGGCATCCATCTTTTCTTTAGTTTTTTTTGACCCCTCAAGGTCTGCTACTACTACTTTATTTAAACACCAGTTTGGCATATTAGTCCTTTGTTTTGAGTTATTATTATACGTCGGAGATACCGACAGGGCTAATGTTTCAGATTTGCAATAGGTTGTCAAATGTTTTTTTTAAAAGGTTGGGATCATAGTAAGTCCATAGTAGGCACAAAAAAACCCGCACCCCTTTCGGAATGCGAGTCGTTGTTTTGTAGCTACGTTATGTTGACCAATGAGTCACCGCAGATGTTCCACTCAAGGGGATCGTCGGTTAGCTCTTCAACATCCCAGTCGATGTCTCCGATGTCCATCTCCATTCCTGCGTTGGAGCTAGCGTCAAACTCGTCGTCCGCTTCAACTCGGATTGCGATCTTGGCGTGGCATATATATGTTTTCTTAGGCATTGTTTTCTCCTTTCTATTTTTTATGAGTTTAATGTTTTAGCTAAATGAACTTGGCTAGCGTTTCATACTCATCATTGCTGAGTCGAACTACCTCGATGAGCTCGTGCCACTCTCCAGTCACGATGTCCTCATAGGCTAGGGAGTTACCCCTGTCCATGTGAACCTCCATGTCCTTGCTGTCCGATCTAAAGACACCTCGGAAAGCCTTAGCTATGGCTTCGGCTTGACTCAAAGAGTGACCCCTATGCAGGCTGTGATTTACATACTCGAAGTCCATGAGTCGAGTGGTAATAGTAACTAGGAATTTGTCGTTGTTTGATTTCATATTATTATTTATAGAATATATGTCTGCCTACCCTAGCTACCACCTGCATGGATTTATTCCAGTAGGGATCGCAGTAGTCGGCATGGTAATGATCCGCACCTCTAGCGTAGCTAGTTAGCGGAAGGTGAGTAATGGCAAAAGCCTCACGCCACCTACGGTGACGCTTGGCTTTGATGACTTGGCTGGCTAACTCTACATCGCTCCAACAGGCGAACTGACGGGGCTGTAGGCAAACTTGGCTAGGGCTTAGCCCTCGCTTGTGGGCTCGAGTTATTATAACCTCATGAACTGCCTCCATTGCACCCAAGGAGTATTCGCCACCTGCCTCTAATATAAGAGTAGCCGTGACTATCTCCCGTTGGGATTGAGAGTAGTTAGTGTTGTAGGCAGAGCAAAAGATCAATACGATAGTCGAGGCGATTAGGATTTTCATGTAGTGATCCATTAGTTTTTCATCCCCACAACTCCGAATTGGATAGCTTCACGAATCTCTTCGATGGTTGACTTGGGCGGTAGACTCTCGCCCATCGATCCGCTACCAATCACTACACCGTTGCCCACGAGCAGGGAGTGATACTCCTTGTGCTCAAAGGCGGGTTGCACCCCTTCGCGAAGTAAACCTTCGTCATCCACGAAGATTGCATCCCCGTTACCTATCCTAGCTACGTCGAAGTAGTTGCACTTCAACTGCTTAGATATGTCCTCTATCTTTACCTCGCCAAACTCGTCCTCTTCAAGGTCGACTTCCGTGACTTCATATTTGTCTGAATCTATTAGTATTGCCTTCATTGTATTATATGTGGGTTATTTTTATTATGTTAGGTGAATCATTATTGTAATAACGCTGACATCAGTAGTCAACGGCAAATTTATTTATTTTCTCTGCGGGCTATCTCCGCCTCAAGATCCTTGGTTAGCACCGCGACCGCCAAGGCGTTATACGCTACGTTAGCTAGATCGCTTCGGAACATATCGACGAGCAGTAACCTGCTTAGTCTTTGCGGAGGAGCATCCACTAGCCTCGCGTCGAAGTATTCGTATTGATCCTCTAGGGGATTGAAGATCACACCGAACTCGATGTCTACCACATCTGGGGTAGCTACCGTTCGCGTTTGCATTGTTGTGCCGTTTTCGGCAACCTTATCTAATATTTTTACTGTGTTCATTATATTTTTTGTCTGTGTTCTAGTTCGTTGGCTACATCTATTAGTAGTGCCTTTTCTTCGTAGGAAAGCGATGCGTAAGCAACGCTGTTGAGTTTGTCTAAGGCGAGCCATAGCTCGACGGTAGATAATTTTTCTATAGTCATAGTTTGTATTGGGTTGGTTAGTTAGCTAGCTATCTAGATTTAGTTTGTGAGATTTTCTGAGGCGTTTGTTGAGTGCCTTCTTAACCGTGGCACGTTGCCCCGCCTGCCAGTTGTAATGACGTTTGCCGACGATGACATCGACCTCTTCTCCGCTTTTAAGTCTTTGTTTCATAATTTTTATTGGGTTGTTTGGATTGTCCATAGTAGATGCGTTGTGCTTCTACCCAGAAAGCCCACACCCCGAGGAGTGTGAGCTGTGGTAGCTAGCTAGCTAACCCTTTGTTTAGCTTAGCTATGAGCTTGTTGTATTCGTTGACTGCCTTGGAGAAGTTAGCTTCTTGGAAGTCCACGTTGACATCAGCGTCGACTTGCTTCTCACCCTTGGGATGTTCGCTTAGCTTGCATGGCGTGCCATAGCCACCGCACCCTGCGTTGTATCCGAACTTCTCACACGCTTCAGCCGAGAGGCTTTCGTTGTGTAAGAAGTGTAGCCTGCGAAGGGCACTTGGATGACAGCACCAGAAGGCAAGGGAGTCTTCGTCGAGCATCTGCCCGCTGTCCTTGACGGTGAAGACCGTCGTGTGTCTGCCCCGCTTCTCGCCATGCTTAGTAGCTTTGACCGTGCAGTAGGCTTTGATCTCTACCGAGTAGCCTGCTAGCTGTAGCTTGTTGCAGATAGCTAAGGTAACCGCACCTCGGTTGGCGAAGGCTTTCTCTGGCATTGACGAGAAGGTGCTGATGTTGAACGCGATGGTCACAACCTTGGGCTCGGGCTGATTGATGAACTCAACCATGCACTCGGGCACACCCTCAAGGTAAGCACCCACATCCACGTAAGCACCTTGAACTTGATGTTCCATCGCCATCTTGTCGATGTTAGCTGATGTCTGGCTATCGATGTCCTTGCTTAGCTTGCTAAGGTTGGGTCGCTTATCCCACCCGCCACGCACTAGCTTGACTGCCTCATCCATGTTAGCTGTGCCATACCAAGCAGAGTCACCCCTGCTTGAGGATGATCCTCGCTTGCTCTTAGCTAGGGTCTCGCCCTTAGCTACGTAATCTCCGACTGAATCGTATGTATTTACTAGGTTCATTGTGTGTATCCTTTCTATTGGGTTATAATTATTTGAGATTGCTGAGAGTGTGACCGTTGCTAGCTACCTTCTCGAGCACCTTGTCAACTGCGTCCTTAGCTAACCCCTTCCATACCTTGGCGAAGAGCACATCCTCGTAGCTCATACCTGCCTCGAGTAGCTTAGCACCCTCGAAGGTAGCACGTGGGCTGACTACAGCCTTGAGCTTTAGCTGATCGACAGCCTTGCGGATAGCTTGGACATCTCTGCACCATGCACCGTTGCTTGCGATGTGATACTCGAGATCATTGTCGTAATCCCATTCGATGAAACAGAAGCGGTCAAGCGTAGCTTGGTCGAGTGCATTGCGTCCTACATACTGAGCATTGGCTCCGCTACCGAAGGTGTTGGCTGTAGCGATCAAGATGAAATCCTCATGCTTGGTCACCATGCCATCAGCAAAGGCACAGTTGCCGTTAGCTAGGGCAGAGTTGAGAACCGCTAGCGTGTTGGGGTTGCCATTGTCAACTTCGTCCAAGATGAACACGCCACCAGTTTCGTAACGCTTTCTGAACTCGGTAGTTACATACCTGCCTTCGGCATTCATGTAGCCAAGTAGCTTGGTCTCGGTAGTCTGCGAGGAGATAGATATGCTAGAGCACTCTAGCTCAAGCACTTCCGCAACCTTCTCTGCGGAGCTAGTCTTGAAGGAACCTGCTCCTCCAGTTAGGAAAGCATGGCAACGGCAAGTAGCTACAGCTAACAGATCACCGAAGCGTTTATGCACCTTGCCTGCATCGATGACTGGTTGATCGCCAATCTTGATGTGGAGATCACGAACCTTGCCTTGCTTGAACTGCGTCCACAACTCGCCAAGGCTATCATTAAGGGTTAGGAGCACATCTTCTTGACCACTCATGACTTCCGCAATCTTGGTCACATCCTCACGTAGCTTTTCATCCCTGCCACCCACAACGCCCATCGCATCGATCATAGCTTGACCGAGCTTGTCTGCGTCTGTTGGAAATGGATTGATCGCCACGTGATCCTCGATCTTGGCGGGTTGAACGGGCTCAACTGGCTTGGCTTCAACGACTACCCACTCACCGTAGCGGTAATCGCTGATTAGGTGCTCGGGATTTCCTCCGAGCTTAGCTACCCAGTCATCGAGCTTGGCACGCCCTGCATTGCCCACATCGGAGCCAGTAATGCCCAGTCTTTCTGCGTAGTCAGCGAATGATTTGATGTAATCCTTGAGTATGTCGTTGTTTGGTTTTTTCATAATTGTATTTTATATGTTGTTGGTTTGTAGTGATTTGTGAATTTCTCGTGATGATTGACCTCATCAGCATTGCATAGCTAGCAATGGACGCATAAAGCGTTTCGGTCTCGGTCGATAAAGGGATAGCCACTTTCAATGCTTCCCTGTCGAGGACGCTACTCCTCTGTGTGTGTTACGGAGAATATGACGTAGGCAATAGTGGTAATGCCATCAGAGTGGTCTCCGCTTGCAGTTGTATGTAAGTCTGCAATGGACTTGGCTGTGAAGCTGACTGGTAAAGAACGAATCAATATTTGATGGTCTAAAATATGTGGTATTCTTAGCTACCTTGCAAGACTAAAGTTTTACTGCTTGGCTATCAACGAGTTATGCATCAGCTATATTGGGGATATATGCATTCAAAGGGGATATGCATACTAAAACCACACCCTAAATACATTTCCACTAGCAATAAGTATATATATACTCATGCACGTAGCTAGCAGGCGCATGTATCGTAGCTAGACGTAGCTAGGGCACTACCTCCCACGTGTCCATAGTATTGGTAGTCAACGGGTTACGGAATGTCGGCAGGTTGGGGATACAGTTATGGGGGGAGGGGGTCAACGTTTGGCTACTACTTTCTTTTTATATATATATAATATACCCCTTAAAAAAATCCAACATTCGATTGGGATAGAGCTTGACTTCTGCCCCCTGAGTGCCCATAAGGAGACCATGACCGAGTTGAACAACCCATATTCCCCATATATATATTATATAATTAGTCTATAATGGTATTGGTGTTACAATATTGAAACAACTCATTGCAAAATTGAAACAGGTTTCACTAATACCCTATTGCAGAAATGAAACAGGACTCTAACGAAGAAGAAAAAGATGAACTGATGCAAAGCATCTCTAATGCTATTGTAACTATTCAGCGAGAGAAGGAAGCGTCCAAGATCAAGAGCCTATCTAGGCACAACCCAGAAAAGGTAGCTAAGATACTTTACCTGCACGCCTTGGGTTGCTCTCAGACTAACATGATTCGCAGGCATAATATATCTAGGACTACAGTTGTCGCTGTCCTTGCGGACTACGCGGATCACACAAACTCCTTTCGGGAGCTAGGTGGTCAGCTAGCGGCTAGGAGCTACATCAACTTAGAATCCCTAGAAGAAGATATGATAGATGCTCTTCGGGTCAAGATGGATGGTGGCTACGAGCCAGAGTTCAGGGATCTCAAAGAGATCTCTATAGCTAAGGCGAACTCCCAAAGGCAGGCAATGACCGCACGAGGCGAAGCTTCACAAGTTGTAGATGTAAACAATACATACACAATGGAGGACTTCCAAGAAACCCTAGTTGCCGCCAGAAAGCGAATACAGAAGATAAAAGATGGAGCTATCGAAGCCCAAGTAATAGAAGAGGAGGACCCAGATGGAGGAGGAGATCCTAGCTAAGCTAAAAGAGATACTCGGAGAATACTACCCCAACTATCTAATAGTAGTTCTTGACGAGGAGGGAGAGGTTCAATCGGACTACACTACGGTTTCCGTAGCTAGAATGCTCCTAAGAGAAGCCTCTCTGGATTTCAGAGATGATTCAGTGGAAGTAATCTGGGATGAGGAAGAAGAGTAATGGAATTACTATTTACACCGCACCCCCTCATAGAAGCCCCTACAGACGAAGAAATCCTTCTCCTAGGGGAGAGTGACCCCAAGGCTCTTGAAGAGCTCTACAGGGCACGTGAGGGGCTTATAAAGGCATCTCAGGATGATCCCCTGAGGCATGGGTTCGACCTAGAGGGTTGGGATAGGATTCGGCAGGGATTGATGGAATACAATGAGGTTCTAGCCCTAGGGGGTAATAGATCTGGAAAGACTACGGGTTGCGCCAAACTAGTAATGGAAGCCGTTACAAAAAACCAAGATGGTCACATAGTCTGCTTTAGCCAGAATGCCGACACCTCCGTTAAGGTTCAGCAAGCCGCGATCTGGGAGATGATGCCCAAGGAGTTCAAGAAAAAAACAAAGAGCATCGAGGGCTACATTAACTTCAGTATGCAGAATGGCTTTACTGGCAGTAGCTTTATCTTCCCAGACACCAGAACCCGAGTGGACTTCAAAACTTATACTCAGTTCTCTAACAACCAGACAATCCTAGAGGGATTTGAATTCGGATTCAAGAACAATCCAGATTTAAATATTGGATCATGGCTAGACGAATACCTAGGGGATGCCGCTTTGGTTAACACTCTACGATTTCGCTTAGCTACACGGAACTCTAAGATGCTATTGGGATTTACTCCCATTGACGGATTCACTCCCTTTGTGGCTGAATACCAAAGGGATGCAAGAACCCTAGCTACTAAGCCCGCTGAACTCCTAGGAGGAGTCGAAGTTCCCGTAGTCCAGTATGCCCCAGCCAGAGATGCCTCCGTAGTTTACCTTCACTCCGATGAAAACCCCTTTGGGGGATATGAACGTATAAAGAAGGATCTCATTGGCAGACCAGACGAAGAGATAATGGTTCGTGCTTACGGGATCCCCGTCAAGAGCATCACATCACTCCTCCCTTTGTTCTCCACCGAAGTCCAAGTTCTAGGAGAAGAAGAAAACTCCGAGGGCTGGACTTTTCCAGATATAACAACGGAGGGGTTCACTCATTACCAAGTAGTTGACCCCGCGGGTAACAGAAACTTCTGCGCCATATGGGCTTCCGTTAACGAATATGGAGAGATATATATCAGCAAAGAGTTCCCCGACAGGGAATCCTACGGGGAGTGGGCTTTGTTTGGAGAAAAATGGAGGTATGGTCCCGCTTCCAAAAAGATCGGGTTTGATATACAGGGTTATTGCGCTCTGTTCAACGAGATAGAGGAAGATTTGGGAATAGAAGTATTTGAACGCATAGGGGACTCTAGATATTTTGCCAGAGAGAATGAAAACAATCTGGATCTCTTTGCTTCTTTTTCTGAATACGAATTTGAATTTGTCCCCTCGGATGGAAGACAAGAGCAGGTGGGTATACAGGCACTGGACGAATGGTTTAGCTACAATCCAAACTACGAATTAGACGAAGTAAATCGACCCAAGTGCTTTATACATGAATCCTGCGGGAATTTAATAGACAGCCTTATTAACTACAATGCGCAAGGAAAGTCAGACGAAGCTCTAAAGGATTTCTTTGACTTAATCAGATACCTACGTATGTCGAATGCGGGAGATGGTCCGATTCACTACACCGAACTAGATTTTACACAACAAAGATTAACAGGAGGATACTAATGAAACAAAAAGAATTAGCAGAAAAATATGGAATTACACCGCAGAGGGTTGGTCAAATACGCAAGAAACATTGCGATAAAGATGACTTCTGCGAAGATACAAAAAGCTTGACCCCAAAGGGTGTTAAGAAAATTGAAGATTACCTTAAAAAGGAGGATGATAATATACTAGAGCCCAAACTTGTAAAAGTTCAGTGCCTTAGACCTTGTAGCAATGACTTCTTCTGGGAGTGCAAACTATTTGGAAAATCTCCAAAAAAAATAATTGTAGCAATACCCCCAACTCACAGATCCACTATGAGACCCAACCTAATCTTCAAGGCACAAGAAATTGAAAAAAGTAATGAAAAGTTCTACAGGCATGAAATCATATTACAAAGAGAGCTCAATCGACAAAAAAAACTTTAAACGCTTTGCAAGCAAACACTCCAGCGCATTTGTTGATTGGGAGATATTGTATAGGGCGAACAACGAAATATATGAAGAAATCCCTTTGGACAATTTTTTAAATATGATTGCTAGGGACTACCAGTGGTATACCACTTTTTTAAACAACATCAAAATAAGACTAACTAAATAAATAAACTTGTGTTATAATTTACTGATTTATGGACGACAAAGAGCTAGAAGCATATTACGTAACATCCGAGCCAGATATAAATGAAATAAAACGCGACTACGATGCTGATGTAACAGATCTAAGTGCTTATGTTTCTCAATGTCAGGACAGCTATAACAACCGCAATGCGGAGTGGCTAGGCAAGAATGCACAGCTGACCAAAAGTGGAGATGAGGCTTTCCCTTGGGCGGGAGCTTCCGACACGGAGGTTCGCTTAATTGAACAATGCATATCAACCTATGTTGGTATGATGATGAACGCACTATCCCGTAGTAACATACGAGCGTATCCCATTGAGTCCTCAGATGTTAAACAAGCTGGCATCATATCTTCTTTTTTGAAGTATATGCAAAAAACTTATATTCGTGATTTTAAACGCGAATGCGAAATAGCCGCCAACAACCTTTTAGAAAAAGGAATAGCTATTACATACGTGGACTGGGAGATGAAATCCAGAACTCACGAAGAAGAGTTTAACTTAGAGTTAATTGAGGAAATTGCTCCAGAGCTCTATGATCTTCTTGCAGATGAAAATCGCGATGAAGAAACTATCGTAATGATGACTGATATGTTTGATTACGTAGATGTTCCAAAAGCAAAATCAGCCCTAAAAGAACTAAGGGATTTTGGTATAGCTAAGATACCTGTAGCTAAAAAAGATGTCTCAAGACCCTTCGTGGAAACAAAATTTCCTGATATTGATATTGTTATCCCTAGCTATGTTACGGATCTTCAACGATCTCCCCGAGTTCATATGCGAACATTCCTTACCCCACAAGAAATTGAAAACTGCGTGGAAACCAAAGGATGGGACGCTGGTGTAGCAGGAGAACTCATAGAGGAACACAGGGGATTTGATTCCTCTGGTTTAAGCCAGACCAGCTTTTCAACTCTTAGATCATCACAAGCACGAGGGGGTTCTACGTATGGAATGAATGGAATGGTTGATTCCAAGGATCTTATTGAAGTTGTATATACATACCGAAGATTGATTGACCCCAAGAGCAACTCTGAGGGCATTTATGTAACTATATGGAATCCAAGGTTAACTGATGGATATTTAAGCAACGAGCTACTTTCTGGATACGACGAATACCCCTTTGTGTTTAGTAGGATTAGCAACGCTGGTAAAAGATTATACGATGTAAATACATTCGGTGATCTTCTTCGTGGTCCACAAAAAGCAATGAAGACACTTCGTGACGGATGGAGCGATCAAATGGCTTTGGCTGTTGCTCCTCCACTGCTTCACCCCGTGGGTCGCGCCCCAGCTCAAATGGGTGCTGGTGCTTGGATTGGCGTAAGGGCAAACGACAAGTTTGAATACATGAATGTTCCGAATACATCGGGCATAGCTAGCCAGCTAGAAAAATACGTTCAGCAGGAAGCCATGGATTTAGTTGGATTAAATTCATCTAATGAGTTGTCCTCCCAACGCCAGCAGTTTTTTATTGACAAGTTTTTAACACACTGCTCTAGCATATTAAAGAAAGCCTACAAGGCATTCTTGGTATTTGGACCAGATGAAAAATTCTTTAGGGTTACTGGATACCCAAATGAAATGGTTATTTACAAGTCACCAGAGGACGAAGAAATAGATATATGCATTTCTTTTGATGTTCAAAACCAAGACCCAGATGTAATGAAGGCAAAAATAGATGCTATTTTAGAATTAGCTAGAACATCCCCAAGCAATACATTTAACCTACAGGCGGCTGAGCAACTAGCCGTTAATGCAATTGACCCAAGTATTGCTGACATGATTATTCAGCCCGAAGGTCAGGGTCAGGAAGAAATGCTTAAAAACATTACTGATGATCTTACTAAGATTTTTGCGGGTATCCCCGTTGGTGCTCGACCCAATGGTGGTGATATAGCTATGCAGGTTATACAGGAATACACTTCACAAGAAGGCATACAGGCAAGGATCCAGAGTGATCCTAGCTTTGCTACTAATATACAAAATTATGCGGCTCAATATCAGCAACAAGTTGTTCAACAACAGAATGCAGAAATTGGAAAACTTGGAACTGCTCCCGCACAAATGGGCTCAGTAAATACTCAAGGTATGGAGGAATAAAATGTCGAATAACGTAAAACCAGTAGACAACCTAGTTGAAGCCGTAAAATATCTCTCTAAACTCGATCAGTATCAGTTTATTTTAAGCTTTATAGAGGATTGCCGAGAAACAAAGTTTCAAGCCCTAGAACAAGGCTTAGACTCAGGTGAACGTGCGGATGCTAAAATAATTGGTGGTATGATAGAAGACGATTATTTACTAAAAATTCTAACACCCCAGAAAGATGGCTTGCACTAAGCTCTGGGCTGGTAAAGGCGGAAGCAAAAAATCATCACCAAAATCTAAACGAGGAAAATACTAATGTCATTACGAAAATCAATACTTCAAAAAGGAATCCGTCTTCTTGCGGGGGGCGCAAATCAAAAAACAACGCAGGGTATGCTCGGTGGTGCTGGTCAAGTATCCAAGGGTGGCGTTCAGTCAATGGGTTCCATGGGAACCATCCCCAACAAGCTAGGTCAAATTCCAAAAATCCAACCAGCTAAGGGCAAGGTGGAAACCATGAAAACAATCTACAAGAAATAATCCAATGAGTGCAAGAAAAAAAGCAGTTAAAACAATACTAGACGGAGTTATTAAAGCTGGTAAAACCCCTAAAAATGTTAAGCCTACTGGGGCTCCTAAGCCTACTACTCCCAAAAGGACTTATAATACAAAGAAGCAAAATGACATTAATAAGGCTAACAATAAAGCTGAGCTAAACGCATTAGCTAAGAAAAAAGCAACGCCCCCACCCAAGCTTGCAACTAGCCCTAAGCCCCCTTTACAAAAAGTATCCACGGTTAAACAAACACCCAAGGAAGCATCTAAAGCGGGTTTTAAGAATGATCGGGTCTTGCCACCCAATGTAAAGATTACTAAAATTTCTAAAGCTGGAGCAAAGCCAGTAAAGACTCCCGCCAAAAAAGCGGTTAAGACACCAGTAAAAAAAGCAGTAAAAAAAGTTCCCGTAAAGAAGGCAGTTAAAAAGGCTCCCGTTAAAACACCCGTTAAGAAGGCAGTTAAAAAGACACCCGTTAAGACACCCGTTAAGACACCCGTTAAGAAACCAACTAAGCCCAAGGGAGTTAGTGGAGGTGCGGCTGGTCATGACAGCAAGGGCAACGTAATTGTTATAGGCGGAAAAAGTGCGGGTGATCTAGCTAAGGGAAAACAAGTTCTTAAAGAAAAAGGATTTGGGAGTGTAAAACGCTCATATCCTAAACCGCAGGGTCCAGTTCAAGGTCCTCGTGGTGGAAGAGAAGCCAAAGAAGCTTATGACGTTGGCAGAAACCAATTCCGAAAAGACCTAGGTAAAAACGTCAAAAAAGCGGTCAAGGGAGCAGTTACAGGCTCCGCTAGGCTTGCAGGCAAAGGAATAAAAGGATCAATCACTCCTGCCATTGTAGGGGGCGCGGCTTATTATGTCGGCAAAGGAGATAGTAAAAATGTCCGAAGGGAATTAAATAAACTACAGCAATCGGTGGATTCTATGCAAAAGGTTACACCAGCTAAACCATCCGCACGAGTTACTCCACCAGTTTCAACACCAACACCAAAACCTAAATCTACACCAAGACCAAGGGTTGAAAGCCCCAACCAAAGGACTACTCCTGACAGTTGGAAAAAAATAGCAAAAAAATACGGATATAATTTTTAACATATAATATCCAAGTGTTATAATACTAACTCGCCCTACTGCTTGGCGTAAAAATGCAGAACAGTATTATGGATGAAACCGCAATTAAGGGTAACGATACAGCCCTTCAAGAAGAAGTATCGACAGTCGAACAAGCCAAACCGCAAACGCTAGACGAAATTCGTCAAGCAAGAGTGGAAAAGCTAACTCCTACGCCAGAAGTGGTAGAGGAATCAAAAGAAGTTAAAGAGGAGCAACCCACAGAAGAGGCATCTGAAGTGGAAGAAACCGAAGAAACGGAAGTTGAGGAAACTATTGAAGAGGCAAAGGAAAGCAAAGGCGTTCTTTCACAGATTGATTGGGATGAACTAGACGATGACTCTAGATCCGAAATTGCTATACAAGCAATGGAAATATTGCCCCCAGAAAAACTGGGCGAGCTAGCCAAAAAAATGGGTAGCGGAAGTGGTAAGAGGATCGGAGAACTCACTAGTCAGATCAAAGAGCTAAAGGGACAACTAGAAAGCAAAGATGCCGCTTTAAATAGTGGAATCGAAAATATTATAATTCCTTCTAACGGACTAGCATCAATAACAAGTAATGACAAGCTAGATGAAATTGAAAAGGAAACCAAAAATCATATTCGATATTATCAAAACTGGCTAGCTAGTGATGAAGATAACTTTGAGCACAACGGCAAAGATTATAGCCGTTCTGACGTAGTTACCTACATTTCTGGTCTTCAAGACAAATACGATGAATTGCCTAAGCAAAGAAAGTATTTAAAGAAACTAGAAGTTGCCCAAAAGGAAGCAGGGGAATTAGAATTAAAATCCAAGGAAGAATTTTCTTGGTTAAATGATGATTCCTCCGACACCTACGCTGAGTATTTAAAGATGATACAGTCCGAGGACTTAGCTATCGTTTCTAAAGTTGCTCCAGCGTTAATGGCTCGGTTAAAATACCAACTAGCACACGCGGCTAGTAATATGGTAAAACCAAAAACAACTAGGAAAAAGAAAATTATTATTCCTAAGAAAGTTCCTCAGAATGCAGTAAGTGGTAGCTCAGCTAGCAACTCACGGCAAACAACGGAATCCAATCAAGTCAAGAAACTGAAAGAAGCGGCTCAAAAAGGAAATCTTATTGCGGTTCGCCAATTACGGCAACTACAAATTAACTCTCGTTATCAATAGATAACACAAATTAACTCACAAATAAATTAATATCATGGCATTTGATAATACATACACAGGACCCCCAGTGGGTTCCGCCTCAGGCAATCGTGAGCAGTTGTTAGACTTAACTACTGTTCTTGCTCCTCGTCAAGCTCCCGTTTACGGTATGCTTCCTAAACAAGCCGCAACTGCGGACTTGGTTGAATGGACCGTTGATGGTCTTCGTGATGCAGTAGCCGATAACGCTATTGCTGAAGGTGTAGACGTAGATAGCTCTTCTGGCTTTGACGGTCAGTTCACTAAGCTAGCTCGCTTGGGCAATCGTCTTCAACACTTCCGCGAGACATTTGCTGTCACAAAGAAGCAAGAAATCATGGACTCCGTTACTCCAGTCCGCATCCAAGAAGCCGAAGAAAAAGCCGCTTCTCAAGTC
>MEHZ011431875.1_pt1 | contig 13932 bp, 12 predicted proteins | sample 897221 | NCBI WGS metagenome assembly MEHZ01 (sample SAMN05514161, study PRJNA337945) | marine metagenome | isolation source: marine surface water | place: Arctic Ocean | collected 2007-12-13
GCTGACTTGATCTCAATGACAAGTTCTTCGGCACCAATGATGATGCCGTCGGCCATGTCCGAAGCAGTCTCGATGATTGCATGAGCACGTTCTTCGCAGTTGGCGACGACCATTTGCGAGTCGGTGATTGCTTCGGCGGCGATTTCGGTGGCCTTCGCCTTGGCATCTTGGCGAGCCATTTCGATTGCCTTGTGGGCCAAGATGCGGGCGTCGTCCTCGATCCGATTCACTTCGTCAGTGATGTTTGCGATCAGCTCATCGGCGCGGTCTTGGGCGGCACTCACGATGGCGATGGCTCGCTCTCGACCACTTTCGATCACCCGTGAAGCTTGGTCATCGCCTTGGCTGACGGTCGCTGCTGCCCGACGTTGGGCGCTATCCAAGAGCTTCTGTGCTTGAACTTGGCTGTGGTTGAGAACTTCGGTCGCTCGTCGGCGGAGTTTGCTGGCTTCGTCAACAGCGGCGTTGAAGTTGTCGTGCGCCTTGTTGGCAGCTCGGGCATCCACAACAGGCTTCGCTGGTGGCGTGTCGTCCATCTCCGGGAGCGGGTCCGAGTCGGCGAGGACATCGCCAAGCGAGCCCTTGAGCGCTTCTGCACTGTCCAGCACCTCAGCGATGGGGCACTGGGGCGTTGCCAAGGTGTGGGTCTCGGCTGATTCGCAGCTTATGGATATGTCTACGTCGTCTTGTTCGTCAACATCAATCTTGCTGGTTGCACCGTCAGTGAGCTCATCGGCACCGTGGGCAGGCGCCGAGTCAGTAATGCTGTCGTATCCAGCATTGTCGTCACCTTTGTGGCCGCCAATGAGCACAAACTTCTGCTCGGTTGTCATGTCGAAGATCTTGGCAGTCATGTCAATGGCCTCGTTAGAGTCAGTTTCGGCGCGGTCAGTGTCTGTGCTGCTCTGGCCAAAGTCAGCGGAGTCGTTGACCGGGGCCGGCGGTGCAGGCAGTACTACCGCTGCACCAGGTGCCTCGTCTTCGACGGTTGGCAACAGCTTGGCAAAGGTCTGGGGGGCGTCAAGACTGCTCGGAGCGAGCGAAGCGTTGACCATGCCAGGTTCGATCGTTTCGTCCAGCACTGCCTCAGGCCAGACACCCGTATCGTTCGCGGTTGCCATGCCGCTCATGATCTGTAGGCCCTCGGGGCTTGAGGAATTATTGGTCGGAATCTGCATTGATTACTCCCTTCGAATAGTTATTCGGCCATCACCGCCCTGATGTGAGGCATTCTTGCCCGATTCATTTGCCAGGTGTCAAAGGGCCTATATGTGCAGGCGATGTGGCTGATATTGGGCCGCTAGGAGTGCAAATCTTGACCCTAAATGGGTGAAATGCCACTCTGCGTAGTTTCGACTAGTGGCCGCACGAATGTGCAAGAACCAGGTCTTTTGCCCAGACCATGCGGCAGGATTGCCTAAGGTGAACGGCTCCCAACTATCTTCTCCACCCATGACCATCCTTGTCGAGAACCATGACCGAGTCGCCGTCATCACGCTGAACGACCCCGATCGCCGCAACACCGTGACTGCGCCGATGAACGTTGCGTTGATCCAGGCCGTTGCCGACGCCGAAGCCGACGACGGGATCGGCGCAATCGTCTTGACAGGCGCGGGCAGGGGCTTTTGCGCAGGAGCGCATCTAGATGACCTGCTCGGTGCACAGAATGCCGAAGAGCTAGCGGCGATCTACACCGGCTTCCTGGCGGTGGCGCATTCAACGTTGCCAACAATTGCTGCAGTCAACGGTGCCGCCGTGGGAGCAGGCATGAATCTTGCGCTTGCCTGCGACATGATCTTGGCTGGCGAGTCCGCCAAGTTCGACTCACGATTCCACCAGATTGCGATCCATTCCGGTGGCGGTCACACGTGGCGGCTCCGCAACAAGACCGACGAACAAACAGCCAAGGCAATGGTCATCTTTGGGGAACGCCTCTCGGGACAACAAGCGGCTGACGCAGGTCTCGCGTGGAAGTGTGTGTCTGACGACGAACTGCTCGGCACCGCGATCAAATACGCCACGACCGCTGCGGCTGCCCCCAAGGCACTCGTTGCCAGGACCAAGGACACGTTCTCCAAACTCGACACGATCGGGGTCTCGCAAGAGTCTGTTGACCTGGAAACAGCTCCACAGTTCTGGGCAATGCAACAACCAGAGTTCAAAGAGTTCATCGCGAACCTCAAGGCCCAGATCGCAGCCAAAAAGGCCTAGCCCGTGTAGTCCGCCTTTGCTCGCTGGGGCTCGCAAACGTTGTTTTCGAGTTCCCAGCTCGACGGTCCCGCTTAGCGGGAGCCTGCCCAGGCAGGGTCTGAGCCAGATCCGTCTGCGGACACGCCCGCAAACAAAAGCAATATGGCTAGGGCTGGCGGTAGAGCAGCGCTCCCCAGTGGGCGCCAGCGCCAAACGCGGTGAAACAGACAAGTGCGCCCGATGGAATTCGACCCTGTTGGCGAAGCTCATGGAACATCAGCGGCAACGTGGCGGCTGTGGTGTTTCCATAACGAGCAATATTGCTGGGGATGATGGTGGCGTCGACACCCATTTCGTTGCGAACCGCGCCCAGGATGCGTTCGTTGGCCTGGTGTGCGACCACAACATCGATGTCGGACGTGGCGAGGCCGGCATCAGCTGCGACCCGGCGCACCGCTTCAGGCATCCGCTGGGCTGCTTGACGGAATAATTCGAGACCGTTGAATGTCGGCAGGTGCATGCCAGCAGTGATCTGAGCCTCGTCGAGCCATGGCTGATTCTTGAAGCCAGCGGCCCGGACACGAATCAGATCGGCCAGCCTGCCGTCGGTATTCAGCACGCTGCTGAGTACCCCGGGCGCATCGGGTTGCGCTTGCATTACGAGCGCGCCGGCGCCGTCGCCAAACAACACGCTCCAGCCGCGGCTCTCGGTTGCCACTGCGTAGGCGTCGGCATCAGGAGGCCCGCTTCGCTGACCACGCAGGATTTCCCATGAGGACCCGAAGGGCATGTAGCCAGCGTGGCTTTCGGCACCGACGACGAGCACATTCGTTGCCCGACCAGACATGATGGCGGCGTCGGCCATGTCGAGCCCGTACAGGAAGCCGCTGCATTGCTGGCGGATGTCGAACGCTGCAACGGGGCCAAGCCCCAGCAAATGTTGCACCGTTGGAGCGATGCCTGGCACGAACTCGTCGGGCGTCATCGTGGCGGTGATGAGAAGATCTACATCGGCTGCTTCTATCCCGGCATCGGCGAGCGCATCAGAGCAGGCTGCAACGGCCAGATCAGAGGAGCCAACCCCAGGTTCGCAGTAATGACGTTGTTCAACCCCGGTGCGTTTGGTGATCCACTCGTCGGTGGTGTCCATAATCTGGACTAGATCATCATTTGTCACGACGTGTGGCGGAATGGCTATCCCAGAGCCGATAATTACTGAGCGCACTGTCTTGGAAAGTAGTCCGTTGGATCCAGTAGGGCTGGTTCAACGGGGATCGAGTAACTTTTCTTATATGCGATTCGACGATATAGACGCCATCACCGCCTCGATCAGCGACGAGTTCTCTGACTGGGGCCCAACCTTTGAAATGACTCAGGACAAGGTCAACTTGTTCGCTGAGATCACCGGTGATCACCAGTGGATTCACGTCGATGTCGAACGAGCTAATGCAGGTCCCTTTGGCGGACCGATCGCCCATGGCTTCTTCACCCTCAGCCTGATGGCCTCGATCGTCAAGCTACCTCTCGAGCTCGAAGGTGTTTCGAACGGCGTGAATTACGGCGCCAACAAGTTGCGGTTTCTGGCACCTGTGCCGATCCCATCAACGCTTCATGCCCGCTCTCGGGTCATCAACGCCGAGGCCAAAGGCACCGGCACGTTGTTGACTAGCGAAGCGACGATCCATGTCGTTGGTAGCGAGAAGCCAGCGGTTCTCTACGAAATGCTCACACTGCTGATGTAACGCTCGGCGGATGGCAGGCCGGAACTTCTGAGCGTTACCCACCAACACCTCGTCGGCACACCCGGCAAAGCGGAACGATTGGGCGGAGACCAATGGGTTCATGGCCTGCCACTGTTAATCCTGTTGACGGCTTATCTGAGCCAGAAACGCCGTTGCCGTGAATGCAACCAATGCGGCGACAACAACGATCAATGTGATCCATCTGGCATCACCGGTCCGCTCAAGAATGATGCCCCCAAGGATTGGGCCCGGTGAGCCCACCAGCAGTAACACAGCGCCATAGACGCCCATTGTTGCGCCCAAGCGGTCGCGCTCGAAGAGCTGTTCGCCTTTCATACCCTGCAGCGGGCTGAATGCTCCAATGCCGAACCCGGCGACCACAGCGAAGGTCGCGGCGACTGGCACCGAACCGGCAATTGCCAACAGCGCGCCACCAAGGCTTATAGCGGCGAAGGCAGCCATCAGTGCTCGGTCGCGGCCGAGCCAACCAACGAGGGCCGTTAGGGGTAGGCGTCCTCCGAGCTGGCAGAAGCCGCGGAGCCCTGCCATCGATGCGGCTGTTGCACTGCCAAGGCCAGCCTCGGTCATCACGGGAACCTGGAAGACCAATACGGTTGACATCGCAAGGCCGCCGAAGCCGACAGCGATCGTGAAGAGACGGGTTGCGGGGCTAGACACCGTGGACGCCAGGACCTGGCGCACTGATGGCCTAACAGCGCGCTCTGACGGAGCGGTGGTCGGCAAGGCAAATGCTGCGATGATGAATGCCGTTCCGGTTACGCCTGCAAGAATTCGCGTCGCTGAGCGCCAACCGAGCTCGGACTGGAGCCAGTCGGCACCCGGCAGGAAGATGGCGGACGCAAGCGCCCCCCAAATTGTCAAGACAGCGATTGCTCGTGCCGGTTCGTCAGGGTTCAGTCGAACAGCTGTCGTCATAGTGACGTGGTAAAAGCCCAGTGACCCAAATGCTGCCAGGCCGATCGCGGCCCCCACAAAGAAAACGCCGATGTGGCTGGCGGACGAAGCAAGGACCAGGCCGGTTGTTCCGACGCCGCCACCGAGCAGGAAGACAGGTCGATGTCCCGCCTGGTCAAGTAGCCGTCCTCCGAAGAGTGCGGACAGCCCAATCAGAAAGGTTCCAGCCGAGAACGATGACGCCAGCGTCGATTCGCTCCAACCGGTATCGATCTGGATTGGGTCGAGCATGACGCCGAATGAGTAATACCACGAGCCGTAGGCACAGATGGTGAGCACGCCAAGTATGCCGATCGACCGGTGATCGATCTTGGCAGCGGGCACGACCGAACGCTAGCCGCTCGCCACAATGGGACCTGAGGGATTCTCTCGATGCGTTGAGGCAGGCAGTTCTCGACACCGTGGACATGGACCCTCGGTTCGAGTTCGAATGTGGAGATCTCGTAGGGTCAGAGCATGGACTTCAACATCCCGGCCGACATCCAAGACCTACTCGACCAGCTTGACCAGTTCATTGAGGACGAGATCAAGCCGCTCGAACGCGAGAACGACAACATCCGCTTCTTTGATCATAGGCGTGAAGACAGCCGCACCGATTGGGATCGGAACGGCTGGCCGAACGAGGAGTGGGAGGCGCTCCTAAAGGAAATGAAGCGTCGAGCAGACGTCGCTGGTTTCTTGCGTTGGCATCTGCCCGAACGTTTCGGCGGGAAGGACGGCTCGAACCTCGGAATGGCGATCATCCGAGAACACCTGGCGGCCAAGGGTCTTGGTCTGCACAACGACTTGCAGAACGAGTCATCGATCGTCGGCAACTTCCCGACTGTGCTGATGATGGAGAAGTACGGCTCGCAGGAACAGCAAGACCATTGGATTCCGAAGATGCTCGAGGGCAACGCTCGGATCGGCTTCGGCTTGACCGAGCCGATGTTCGGCACCGACGCAACCCGTATGGAAACAAACGCCTACAAGGATGGCGACGAATGGGTAATCAATGGAGCCAAGCGCTGGAACACCGGTATGCACGCGGCGACCCATGACTACATCTTCTGCCGCACCTCGGGCAGCCCGGGCGAGGCCGCAGGAATCTCGAACTTCATCGTGCCGGTCGAATCACCGGGCTTCAAGGTCGAGTTCATGTGGTGGACCTACAACATGCCCACCGACCATGCTGAGGTCACCCTGACCGACGTGCGGGTGAAAGAGTCCGACATGCTCGGTCCTGAAGGCCAAGGTCTGGCCACAGCGCAGTTGTTTGTGCACGAGAACCGCATCCGTCAGGCCGCGTCCAGCTTGGGTGCAGCCCAATACTGCATCAACGAATCTGTGAAGTACGCCCGTGAGCGCATGATCCACGAACGCGCGTTGTCGGTAAATCAGGGGATCCAGTTCCCGCTGGTGGAGCTGCACACGCAGGCAGCAATGCTGCGTGAGCTCATACGTAAGACGGCATGGCAACTGGACCAGGTCGAACACGGCACTGAAATATCGGACAAGGTCGCTATGTGTAACTACCAGGCCAATCGCCTTGTCGGCGAAGCTGCCGACAAGGCCATCCAGGTGCACGGTGGTATTGGCTACAGCCGACATATGCCGTTCGAACACATCTTCCGCCATCACCGTCGTTACCGCATCACCGAGGGCTCCGAAGAGATGCAGATGCGTCGCGTCGGCCAATACCTGTTCGGCTACGGCGGCAGCAGCGAGATGTTCGAGACCCCTTCCTTTGCCAGCCGGTTCAACAAGGTCCAACGCGGCGCCCCTGCGAGCTGGCTCGATTAACCCCACATCGATGCAAATCGGGAGCGCCACCCGAAAAATCGAGGGTGGCGCGTCTCATTTGCCTCCGTGTGATTGGATAGCTGCATGACACGGAAAAATGTTGCGTCGGGAAGCCCGTTCGAAGATGTACACGGCTACTGCCGAGCTGTCCGGGTGGGGAATCAGGTGCATGTTGCTGGAACATGCGCGGCGATGGACTCGCTCGATGGCACCAACACCTATGAGCAGTCGGTGTCAGCGCTTGGCATCATCGTGAAGGCACTGGCCGAAGTCGACAGCGGGCCCGTCGACGTCGTGCGAACGGTGATCTATGTAACCGATATCGAGCGCGATATGGCCCAGGTGGCCCGAGCGCACAGCGAGATCTTCGACGAGGTCCGTCCCGTCTCGACCATGGTCGAAGTGTCGAAACTGGTCGACCCTCGCATGAGTGTCGAGATCGAGGTATACGCGATTATCGCGGAGTAGCCCTATTCGTTCATCCGCCGATCATTGCTCAGGTCACGAAATGCTTCGGTCTGTATGTCTCGCTCCACTAGTGCTGGTTGAGATGTAACAGCAGCATGTATTGCTGCATCAGGTGGGTGCCGCTGGTTTCCATTCGCCAGCCTGATGAGGTCGACCTAACACGGACGTGCGCCGTGTGCATCAACTTCGGCGTTCTGGCCATAGCCGTCAGCCATCAGAGAGGCCCCGACGCCAGGAAACGGGCCCAGCGCGGCAGCAGCTGCTTCTTCTTTTGAGTGCTGAGATGGACCGCAGCGCTTGAACGTCGGATCGCTTCAGCCGGGTGTGTCGCCAACCGCGATGCCTCGATTGCGGCCAGGACATTCTCACGGTCAGGCCCAGCCGGGACTTCGAGCTAGGCCTCGTCAGGCGCCGGCGAGTAGTTCGATGAATTCTTCACCGGTCAAGACCTGGTACCGCTCGGGGTCCGAAGCGACCAGGGCGTGGACCTTGTCGACCTTGGCTTGGCCGGCGCTTTCGCCGATCACATACCGGGTGACCTTGGCGCTGACCGAAGAGGCCGGATCGCCGCCGAGCGTGCGGACAGCCTCTTTGGCTTCGTCTCGTTTCATGCCGTCAGGAAGCGTGCCGGTAACGAGCACCTTGTGGCCAGCGAACGGTGCTCCTTTGGCGATCTGAATCTCTGGCATGGGCAGCGGTACGAGCCCGATTTCGGCCAGGCGGTCAAGGACAGGGGACAGGGTTGCGAGGTCGGCGACGATGACCTCGGCGCGACCATCGCCGATGCCGTCAACCTGGAGCAGGGTGTCGAAGTCGACAGCGCGAATCGCTTCGAGCGAGCCAAAATGTTCGGCCAGGCGACGAGCGAACGTGCGGTTGACAAACCGGATGCCCAATGAGCCGAGTACATGATCGAGGCGGGTGGTTGTAAGCGATGCGGCGATGATGTCGACGATCTTGGTCGACGAGTCGGTGATTCCCTCGAGCGTGGCCCAGCCTTTTGCATCGAGTGCGAACACGTCAGCCAGGTTGTGGACCAATCCAGCATCGACTGCCTTTTGAAGTGCGATCTTGCCTACGCCGTCCCAGTCGAAGCCATTGCGACTGGCGGCGCTAGCCAGTCGGGACCCGAGCGAGCAGGTCGGACTCAGACATTTTGGTCGAGCGGCCGAGAAGTCAAGTGGCTCACCGCAGTTTGGACAGACCTTGGTGTCTTCGTAAGGGACCGAGTCGGCCGGGCGTTCGCTGAGCACGACTTCGACGATTTGGGGGATGATCTCATTGCGCTTCGTGACCACGACGGTGTCGCCGATTCGCACGTCGAGTGCAGCGATGATTGCGGGGTTGTGCAGCGAGGCTCGCTCGACGGCTGTTCCTGCAAGTTGTACCGGTTCTCGCAACACCGCTGTGTAGGAGATAGCGCCTGTCTTGCCGACAGCGTTCTCGATCCGGTCGAGAACGCCGCGAGCGGTCTCGGACGCAAACTTGAATGCAATCGCCCAATGCGGGATTCGGCTGCCTTCGCCCAGACGCTCTCGCGTCGTGCGGCCATTAACCGCAATCACGGCCCCATCGAGCAGGTAGCTGAACTCGACTTCGGCCATCACCAGGCCGATCGTTTCGATGTGTGCCCGGAGTGATTCAGCAGTGATTGGAGCGTTGTCGAAGATGGCCGTCAGCGGCGCCAGCTTGGGTTCATCGGCGACCACCATGAAGCCCATGTCGGCGAGCGCAAAGAAGTCATCGACCAGGGAGTCGTTCGTTGATGCTGCTATCGAGAATGCGACGAATCGCATAGGCGATGTATACGTGCGGTCCTTGGTGGCCTGATTCAATGTGGGGCCAATCGGGTTGCGGCGATTGGCGAATGGCGTGCCACGGTTCGTCGATGCAATCGCGAGGTCATCGTGCGTCATCACGACTTCGCCACGGACTTCGATGTCGATGGGCTGGGGGAGCGTTGCAGGCAGGTCAGCGATCAAGTCGCTGTTGTGGATGACCGAGGTGCCGAGTTCGCCGTTGCCTCGAGTTACGACATCGCTGAGAGCGCCGCCAACGTAACGAACCGCAAGTGCGACACCGTCCAGCTTGGGGGTGACTACGAGCGATGTGTCCGCGCCGACGCGATCGATGAACTTGGTGACTTCCTCGTTGGTCGTGACCTTGCCGAGCGACAACATCTTGATGTCATGGGGAACGTCGCCGAGTTCCAGGCCACCGGCGACCGAGTTCAGAAAGGCATCGACGTCGACCCGGTCAGAAGCGAGCGCAGCGAGCTGGTCTCGGAGTTCGTCGAACTCGTCGTCGCCCATGGTTGGATTACCGGATCGATAGGCCTTTTCGGCCTCGACGAGTTGGGTGAGCAGCATGCCAGCGGCGTCGGCCGCGCTGGCTGGGGTTTCGCTATCCGCAGTCATCACGTCGCATCATGCCAGACGGCTGCGACACTTCCGAGTCTGCCCGACACGAACAATGCAAACGGCTGTGAGCCAGGTTCTGATCACTAACTCAGGTCCGACTCCTTCTGGTGTGGAGCCCGGGAACGATTAGAGTCCGCCAATGCACGCGATTCAGATCAGTGAGACCGGTGGCCCTCAGGTCATGACGTTCCAGGAAGTCGAGGATCCAACGCCAGCGACCGATGGCATCGTTGTTCAGGTCGGTGCTGCTGGTGTCAATTACATCGACACCTACCACCGGTCGGGCCTCTACGACATGGCGCTACCCCTCACGCTTGGTCTCGAAGGTTCCGGCACCGTGACGTCGGTGGGCGCTGACGCAGGCCAGTGGAGTGTCGGCGACAAGGTCGCATGGACCGGAGCCATCGGCAGTTATGCCGAACAGGTAGCAATGCCTGCGGCGTCAGCGGTAGCGGTGCCCGACGGAGTCGGTGACGATGTGGCTGCGGCATCGATGTTGCAAGGGCTCACCGCCCACTATCTGGTCGACAGCACCTACCCGCTTAACGAAGGTGACAAATGTGTGGTTCATGCCGCTGCAGGCGGTGTCGGCCTGTTGCTGGTGCAGATGGCCAAGATGCGAGGTGCCGAAGTTTTCGCCACGGTCGGTACCGACGAGAAGGCTGCCCTGGCCAGGGGTGCTGGTGCGGATCATGTGATCATGTATCGCGACGTTGACTTCGCTGCGGCTATCGAGGACATTGCTGGCCCGAACCCGATCGATGTCGTTTACGACGGTGTGGGTGCCACCACGTTCGACGGAGGCCTTCGGGTGCTGCGACGCCGCGGCGTCATGGCGACCTTCGGTAATGCATCAGGTCCAGTTCCAGCGATCACGCCTATCGCAGCCAGCGCCGGCAAGTCCTTGTTCCTCACGCGTCCAAGCCTGTTCGATTATCTGTCTGAACCGGGTGAGCTGCAGTCGCGAGCTGACGAAATGTTCGGCTGGATCGCTTCGGGCGAACTCGACGTTCGCATCGGGCTCGAACTGCCATTGGGTGAAGCAGCCAAGGCTCACGAAATGCTCGAAGGCCGTCAGACCACTGGCAAGGTGCTACTGCGGCCCTGACGCTGTTTGACCGGCCCTTCCCAGAACCGGAACATCAGATGGTCCTTGTAGGGCGAGGCATCCGGACTGGAGCGCAGGTCGTTTTTGATCGGCGCTATCGATCCATTGGTCTTGGGCTGAGCCTCGGTTGCATCGAAGATGTTGGCACGTAGATAGTCGCCCATCGTGACCACAAAGGCTTTGGCGACCGTAGTGAGCAGTATGGGATCTGTCAGCTGGGATGCATTCAGATGGGGCGGCCACTCGGGTCGATGAGACACAGTGCGTCCCACTCGAGTTCAGCGACTCGGCGGCCACTTGCGGCCATGATGACTGAACGGAACGTGCCGTCGAGATGCTGGCGGCCTTGGCGGGCCAGGCCTAGCCCCCACCACACGCAGCGATAGACCTTCCACCAGTGGAAACGCTCGTCGCTCCATGCCCCGCCGCCAGCCTCGTAACCGCGTCGCAAGTCGCTTCGATCAGCGAAGCCGCCAATCTCGAGCTGATCGTTGCGGACGCGCCACATACGCTGCGCGAGCCAGGCCAAATCCTCGAATGGTTCGCCAATATGGGCGGTCTCCCAGTCCAGGATGGCACCGAGGCCGTTTTCGTTCACGATGATGTTGCCATTGCGAGTGTCGCCATGGATGGGGGTGACCGGGACCGGCGGAGGTTGGTTGTTGGTTAGCCACCGGACGACCAGCTCAAAGGCGGGCGAGCGCTGTAGCAATTCAGACATACCCTCGTCGATCCAGGCGAGGGCAGCGTCGACTGCGGTGCCTGGCGGGCGTTCGACGTCGGCCGGAACCTCGTCGATGCTGCGGATGTGCAACTTGGCAAGCGATTCGCCGAGTTGAAACGCGACCTTGGCGCCAAGCCCGGGCGTCGCTGCGCACAGCTCGATGACGTGTTTCGGGATTGTCACGCCCTGGATCTGCTGCGTGATGAAAAACGGGCCTCCCAGAACAGAGGCGTCGTCGCTCCAGGCCACAACTTCGGCGACGTTCATGCCGCAGGTGTGGGCCAGGTTGAGCCACTGCACTTCGTCGGGGATCGAGCGGAATGCATCGCCCTCGTTGGGCAGCTGGGTGATGCAGAGCCCGCGAGGCGTGCCATCGATCGTGGCATCGAAAAGCACGTTTATGCGCCGAGCGCCTGCAGTCACTGGTGCCAAGTTGGCGACCGTGACGTCGGATTGCAGCGCAGTGCTCAAGTAGGGACCGAGCGTCGTCTCGCTGATGGTGCTCATGCGATGATGTCTCGCTCTTGGGCAGCGCCATGGGTGTGGTAGCCGGGCTTGTTCACCGCGAGCTTGGCCCGCACAAGTTCGAGGACGTCGCCGTAAGCAGCGTCGGCAGCTACGTCGTCTAGATCACGCAGCGAAGGCGGAATCGGCACGGTCACTGTTTCATCAGCCGCAAGCTCCCGACTAAGGACGCGGCACAGGTTGGCAACGACTCTGGCCTGGTGCTGCGCGTGGGGGGCGGTCGCTGGCACGACCGTCTCACTCAGCGTTGCCGCCATGATCTCGAGCAGCTCCACCGCAGTTGGCCGGTCCGTACGCAACTCATCCACACGGAACATCATCGCGTAACCCCGGGCCTTAAACCCAGACACACCCCGCCAAATATCGCGTTCACCACCGGAGAACAACCAAGTACACGTCTCAAGTCGAGACACACCCCGTCAAGGCCGGTGTACGCGACTTCTGTCCGGCTGACTCTGGACACTTGGGACATCTACCAAGTTGTTCTCAAGTCGAAACGTGGCTGGAGCGGCTGGAAGCCCGTACGGTCGAGGTAGTGCAGCAGGGCAGAGCATCGGAGCAAGTTGGAGGAACGGCAGCACTGCGGAGCCTGGTCCCCGGCGTCTATGGCCCATGGACCGCAATCGCTTTGGGTCTGGGAATCTTGCTCGTAGCGCTACCGCTTTACCTGCTCGAGGTCGGCCTCTCGTTCACGGCTACCTCGGTGGTGTTGGCCGCAGCGGGCTTTGGGGCCTTCGCTGGGGCGCTTCCCAGTGGTGGTGCGATCGCTCGTTTTGGTGAGCGGCCGACGACCGCAATCTCGCTAGCGCTGGCTGCGGCCGCTATTGGACTGACAACCATGAGTAGCGATCCGGTCGCTCTCACGGGACTCCAGCTTGCTGTTGGGGCAGCCGCGACAGCGATGCGCCTTGCATCGCTCACGACAATCACCCGAACAGTGCCGGCCCTCGCACGGGGGCGAGCGAATTCGCTCATGGGAGGACTTCGTAGGTTCGGCAGTTTCGTTGGTCCGTTGGTTGGGGGCTTGCTTGTCGAGCACATTGGGTTCACGGCTACCTTTGTCATCGCGGCTGGTGTGACCGCAGCTGGACTGATTCCTTTGGCGAGAGCTTCGAGCCGGGCGGCGGCGTCGGAGATCGCTCCCGAAAAGCCCTCGGTGGGACTGTTGCGGGCACTGCGCCAACACCGCCGGCTATTACTCATGTCGGCGAGCGGTCCGTTCCTGATCATGACCGCCCGGCGCGGCCGCGCGGTGCTGCTGCCGTTGATTGCCGCAGCGCTTGATGTGACGCCAACAGCGGTCGGTGTAATCGTCGCGATCGGCATGGGTGCTGACCTGATGCTGTTCCCGGTCGCGGGGTGGATCATGGACCGGTTCGGCCGCCTGCGCGCTATTGGCCCAGCATTCACCCTTATGTCAATTGGGCTGTTCGCTCTTGGTGTGGTCGATACCACGACGGGTGTGGTGATCGCCGGTGCACTCATCGGTGTCGGCAACGGATTGAGCTCGGGAACAATGTTGACGTTGGCATCGGACTTGGCGCCTCGTGAATCGCCAAGCCAGTTCATTGCTGGGTTCAGCGCGATTCAGGACGGCGGCCAGATGGTCGGGCCGCTGTTGGTCGGGGTCATCGCAGATGCGTTCGGCCTTGGAACCTCATCGATCATCCTTGGGGTGCTGCTACTTGCCGGTGTTGGCTTGATTGTCGGCACCGTCGGCGAAACGATCGGAGACCGTGACACGGCGAAGCTGACGGTGTGATTATTCCTTCTTAACGTTCGCACCGTTGGACGCGTGACGTGGTCTCACGCGGCTTCTGATCAACGACTGTTCGAGTGCGGACGTTCTGGCTCGCATAGCGATAGGCAGTACCAAGGTTGGTTGTCTGTCTTCGGACTATATGATTCCATACGGTCTGAGGGCATACGATTATGACGCCACTCGGCTCAGCTCTCTCCTATGGCAACACCGGCACCGCACGCACTCAACGCTCCTCC
>MEHZ011605800.1_pt1 | contig 13921 bp, 10 predicted proteins | sample 897221 | NCBI WGS metagenome assembly MEHZ01 (sample SAMN05514161, study PRJNA337945) | marine metagenome | isolation source: marine surface water | place: Arctic Ocean | collected 2007-12-13
GAGCGGGTGGAGCCGGCGGAGGAGGCGACCAGATGCGCTGGAGGCCATGTCCGACGAACGTCGGCCCGAGCGGAGCGGTGCAACACAGTGAGTGAACCGGTTGAGCTTGAGCTGGCGGGCAAGACCGTGCGTGTCACGAGCCCCGACAAGGTGTTCTTCACCAAACGAGGTGAGACCAAGCTCGATTTGATCGACTATTACACTGCCGTCGCCGAGCCAATGATGGCTGTGGTGGGTGGCCGGCCTGCGCTTATGCAACGGTTCCCCGATGGGGCTTCAGGGAAGAGCTTTTGGCAGAAACGAGTGCCCAAAGGAGCGCCTGACTGGCTAGAGACCACGACGGTTTCCACCCCAAACGGCACCACCAGCGAGGCCATTGTTCTGGCCGATATCGCACATGTGGTGTGGGCGGCGCATATGGGTTCGTTGTGTTTTCACGTCTGGCCGTATCTGGCAGGACAACCCGAGATCGCTGACGAGCTTCGTATCGATCTTGATCCACACGGTGCAATCACCTTTGATGACATCGGCTGGGCAGCACACCAGGTTCGTGCCTTTTTCTTGGAACTTGGCATGACGAGCTGGGTCAAGACGACCGGCAGCAAAGGCCTGCACGTGTTCGTGAAGCTTGCCCCGCAATGGGATAGCTACAAGGTAAGGGCCGCAGCGGTAGCGCTGGCACGAGAGCTTGAACGCCGCCATCCGGACCGCCTGACGGCCGCATGGTGGAAAGAGGAACGTGGTGACCGTGTCTTCATCGACTTCAACCAGAACGCGCCCCACAAGACCGTGTTTGGTGCATGGTCGGTGCGGCCTCGGGTCGGAGCGCAGGTGTCGATGCCGATCACGTGGGATGCCGTCGACCATGTCGACCCGAACGGACTAACGATCGCAACCGTGCCAGGCTTGCTGGATGAACTTGGCGACGCATGGTCCGACTACCCCGCCGCATCCCAATCCCTTGCGCCATTGCTCGAGTTTCACGAGCGCGATATGGCAGCAGGAATGATGGACGCGCCATGGCCGCCGGTCTACCCCAAACAACCGAACGAGCCGCCCCGCGTCGCCCCAAGCCGAGCCAAGAATCCCGAGTGAGCATCCCCAAACAGGGTGAGCATGACAGTTCGACCCCAAATGTTGACGGTTTTTGATCCGTCTGCTCCGCGAATAATACTGGGGTCATGGACCTCGCTGCAGCAGCACGCTCGATCAATCAGACCGCGTACGGATACATCTCGTCCTGGGCGTTGCTGACCGCCAGCGAATTGCAATTGTTCGATCTGTTGCCGGCGACAGCGAGCGACCTCGCCGACGAGTTTCCTGACGCAGACTTGGTGGACACCTGGATGCACGTGCTTGCTGGCGAGGGCATTGTTGAACAGGACGAACATGGACGGTGGAGTCAGTCGCCGGAGATGGCGCGAATGCTTGTTGGAGATCAGTCGTACTCCGGATATCTGGGCGGCCAGGTCCTGCAACAGATGACGCCGCGGCTCACACTGGGCGTGACAGGTGACAATGTGCTCGGAAACGTGCTGCGGGAACCGCATGTCCGAACCGGCTACGAGGGTTGGTTCAGCGACGCGGAAGAAGCCCGGACCTATCAGGAGTCACAGTTTGCGGGGTCTCTCGGACCAGCAAAAGCGATTGCGGCCGCGTTGCCCGAGGTCGCGGGTCGCGTGCTGGATATTGGTGGCGGCTGGGGTGCCATTGCTCGTGCGGTGGCCAAGAAACATGATGTCGACGTCGATGTGGTCGACTTCGGCACGGTGATCGACGTTGCGCCTGATGCGGGGCCAAACGTGCACTTCGTTGAGGGCAACGCACTTGACGCGACGTCCTGGCCGGTCCACCCGGATGGAGAGACGTACGACGGAGCGATCCTGAGCTACCTATTCTCCTCGATCCCAGGCGACGAGCACGAACGGCTCCTCGAATCGGTCGCGAATACTGACATACGTTGGATCGCAATTCACGACTTCATGGTCGGAAGCGGAACACACGCTGCAGCATGGTCGCTTCAGCACGCAGTGTTCGTGCCGGGTCACAGCTCTCGGACCGCCGACGAGATCAGTGCGATGCTCGGCGATGTTGGGTTCGTGATCAGCGACGCTCGGCCGCTCATCGACGAGATGACCACGTTGGTGGTCGCTACTCGATAACCCCGGTCGTCATTACTGAATCGTGCATGGTCAGTGCGAGCAGCGGGTCAGGGCGCGGGTGCTGACCAGGCGCGACGTCGCCGACGAGGTCGGCCCGAACGAACCTGCGATCGCTACCGTGACAGGCTTGCTGGATAAACGTGACCTGGCTACAGCAATGATGGATGCGGCGTGGCCTCTGATCTACGCCAAGCAGCTGAACCAACTACCCACCGTCGCCCCGAGCCGAGCCGAGCCACCCGCGTGAACAGCAACAACGAGATCAATGACGCCACGCTGGACCAAACCAGCGACGAGGGGCCAGGAGCGGTGGCGCAAGCGGAAGACCCTTCCACGCGAATGCCGCAAGGGGGCAACGAAGTAAGCCCGGACATACAGGGTGAAGTCATCAATGATCCGAGCGACGAGCGCATGTTGCTGTTCACCGGCTTGCGTGATCAAGCATTGCGTCAGTTGCGCGAGGCGCCCGGTGGGGACATGGAAGGCATCTTCATCGCTGAAGGTGATGTGGTCATCCAGCGTGCCATCGACGCCGGGCACATGATGCACTCGGTAATCGTGGAGGCGGCGCGGACGCGTCCCCTCGAGTTCGATATTGGTTCTACACCGCTGTATCGAATGGGCGAGCCTGTCGTGGAGGAGATCGCGTCGCATCGGCGCTACCGCGGCGCAATGGCCGCATTTCACCGTCCGGGGCTTCGTCCGTTAGCCGAGGTCGTGGCCAACGCAAGCACTGTCATCGTCACCGAGGGAGTGAACAACCCGACCAACATGGGTGTCATGTTGCGCACCGCTGCGGCACTTGGTGTGCAGGCGCTACTTGTGGATCCTTCGAGCTGCGATCCGCTGGCTCGACGCACCTGCCGGGTTTCAATGGGTGCCGTGTTCGCCGTACCGCATACCCGACTGCCCGAGTTCCCCGACGGACTTGAAGCGCTGCATCAGCAAGGTTTTAGCACGATCGCGTTGACACCCGATCCAACAGCTCAGCCGCTCGATTCGATTCGATTCGAGCCGGGCGAGCGCGTCGCCCTTTTGCTTGGCGCCGAAGAACCAGGCCTCACTGCGGCCACCCAGCAACGAGCGACCCATCGCGCCAGCATTCCGATGCACCAGGGCATCGATTCACTGAACGTGGCGACTGCGGCGGCGATCGCTATGTGGCATGTGACTCGGGCTCGCCTGTGAGGGCTTTCTATTGCGTCGCCATTATTGGGCTGGCGCAAGTACTTCTAGCCACCGCCTGCGCCAGCCCAATAATGGTCGACCAGGCTGCTGACTCCGCGACCCCAACAACAATTTTGGCACCGACGATTCTGTCGATCGCTGCACCCACGCCGACTCCTGCCGACGCTGCAGCGTCAGCGGCATCGCAGGTACCCGTGCCGCCTCCGTCAGCACCATCGCAGGTACCCATGGCGCCTCCGTCAGCACCATCGCAGGTACCCGTGCCGCCTACGTCAGCACCATCGCCTACGCCGACACCCACGCCGGTCGACACGACGCCGGTAGTTATTCAGGGCGACGGCTGGGTCACGACCGAAGCTGACGTGGCCCGGCTGGCAACCTTTGTCGAGGAAACTCATCAACTGGAGTACACCGAACCAGTCACCGTTCTGGTGAGCGACGACATCGGGGCCGAGTACGCGCCCAACTTCGAAGCCTTCGAATCTGGAGAGTGGTGGCTGCTGCAGGCGCTTGGCTTTGCCCAAAGCCAGGTTGATCGAGACGTGACTAACCAGGTTCGACGTGACCGTATTCGTGGGCTCTGTTGTCGGTTCAACGACGGCACCCAGGTGGTTGTCGAAGTCGAGGCAACCAAGCTAGAGACTGAAGCCATCGTGGTGCACGAACTGACACACGCGCTGCACACCCAGTACCCAGACTTGTTCGAGAACACCCGCTACGACACCGACGAAACCCCCAAGCCGTTCGCCGCTTCGATCGAAGGTGTCCCACAGTTTGTGATGTTCGCCTATTTGGACCGCAGCTCAGCCGAGGAACTCGCAGCGGTGGCCCCTGAGCTTCCCATCATCGGGCCCGACATGGTGCCGCTGATTGGCCCTGGGCCAGCACTGCACCTGAACTTTGCGTATGCCACCGGCCCTGCATTCGTCAAAGCGGTGGTTGATGCCCGAGGCATTGAAGGGCTTACTGATCTGCTTGCGTCGCCTCCGACGACGACCGAACAGATTTTGTTCCCGGACAAATATTTGGCCGGCGAGACCGCAGTCGATGTACCTGCACCTGCCGCCGCGCCGGGAGACACGGTTGTCGCGAGCGGCACCATCGGCGCGGCCATGCTCATGTTCGTGCTCGTTAACGAGCACGGCGAGAGCGCAGCGCTCGAGCTGGTTGAGTCATGGGCTGGAGACCGCTACGTGGTCTATGAGGTTGACGAAAACGTTTGCATGCTGGCAACTATTGCGTTGGACACAGCCGAAGCGCAGCTTGTCTTTGGTGCGAAACTGATCGACAGCTTTCGCCCAGCGTTGCCTGACGTAACCGTCACGATCCTCGACGCAGGTATCGAACTGCGAACCTGCGGTGACGCCTAGTCGGCATCGTCTCGCTCGCGTCACCGATCACGGGTCCCTGCAAGATGTTGTCGAAGAGGAAGAACGAAACAGCCGTGGCGATGGAGAACGCGGGTTGCAACCTGGCACAGCGTCTCTATGGGTCGGCGCAGGTGACGGTGCTGGCCGCCAGAGCAGGAAACGGAGGAGGTGCGTTAGTCGTAGTTCACGATCTTGTCAGTCACGCTGTGGACGTGACGGTCGTTGTATCTCGACAGGCCGCGGACTTCTCGGGTGTGGCTGTGCATGAGCTTGGGATTCTCGAGCGCATGGCCGTTCTGGTCCTTGGGGCTGCTGCTTCTCACGGCGTTGGCGTGCATCGGTACATCGACCGCGTGGAACCAACCAAGCGCCATGGGGTCGTCGTCAACGCGGATGGTGGGCTTGTACGAGGCGGTCTCGGTGTGGTCCGAGAGTGACGCACCGAACACGATGACCAAATCACTCTCGTTTATGAACCAGCTAGTAATCGGGGTTCCCCGCTGGCCACGCACACCGCAGCCAAGACGATGGGTATCGCTGACCAAGCCCTCGCCTTTGAACGTGGCTGCAACAGAGATAGCGAATTGTTCGGCAAAGTCCATGACGGCAACCATCTCGTGTCGAGCGCCCGCACCAACAATGATCAATAACAGTGACGCACAACGTACGCCGAACAATGGCAACCGTTATTGCTCGACGGTCGTCTCGTTCCTCGGACGTGAGGACCCGGTGCGACTCGTGAGGCCCAGCCGTCAGTTGGCAGGAACCATCTCGACGTCGCCGATCTCGCGTTGCAACACGGCCCTGGCCTCGGAGGTAAGTCGCTCATCGGTGATGAGGACGTGCGCATCGGAGAGTGGGGCGATGGTGCCTAGACCGGTTGTCTCCCATTTGGTGGAATCGGCCAGCACGATCACTTGGCGAGCCGATCGGATAAACGCCTGGTTTGTCTGAGCCTCGGCCAGGTTAGGTGTGGTGAACCCAGTGGTTTCACCCATGCCGTGCACACCCATAAAGAGCACGTCGAGATGAAGCCCGGCCAACGAACGGTCGGCCAGCGGGCCGACGATGGCACTCGATGGGGTTGGGCTTCCACCAGTGATTACCACCTGCGATCCCGCCGAGGCTGCCGCACTTAGTTCAGACGCAATAGGTATTGAGTTCGTGACAACAGTCAGGTTTGAGATACTGGAGAGATGTTGGGCAAGCCGAAAGGTGGTTGTCCCTGCCGTCATGCCAATAGCGCTACCGGCGGTTACTCGCCGAGCTGCAGCGGTGGCAATGTTCGATTTTTCGGTTTGCTGCAACGTTAGTTTTGTCTGGAAGCCAGGTTCGTCAACACTGCGTTTTGCCCGGTCAACCTTGGTGGCACCACCATGGACTCGACGGACCTGGTTGGTTGCGGCAAGTGCTTCGATATCGCGTCGGATCGTCATGGTGCTGACGTCGAAGTGCTCGCTTAGTTCACGTACTCGAGCGAGCCCGCGCTCCTCGACAATGGTTGTGATGAGTTCGCGGCGCCGGTGTGAAAGAAACTTGTTTGCCGATTGGTCTGTCACTTTTGCTCCGCGAGTTCTCGCCATGGGGGCGAGTTCCAACAAAAAGATACCATTTGTGACTATAAACACACGAACAGCGCCAAAACCGATCATCAGAATGTGCGTTACGCGTTCGAACCTGTGTGGATATGTCAAGTGAGCGGGCAAATACACAAAAAACCGGACTAGATTCGGAATAATACGTTTGCCTCATACGGAGGCGACTAGTAGGAGGGGAACCCTATGACTGACGCTAGTTATCCGTCGCCCACCGCGTGGGCGCGAATGTCTCGCCGCAACATGCTCAAGACTTCAGCTGCCGCTGGTGCCGTAATCCTTGGTGGTTCGGCATTGGTTGCATGTGGCAGCGACGATGATTCGTCGAGCAGCAGCAGCGCCGGCAGCACCGTCGAAATCGGCAAAGCGAGCGGCTCGGTGTCGATTGGCTCGAACGCATCTGATGAAGCACCACAGGCCGGCCTTGCCGCCTCGGTTGCGGCTTATGAGATCGCCAACGCAGATGTCGATGTGAGCATCAACACGCTCGACCACAATACTTACCAAGAGAACATCACCACGATTCTGCAGGCGCAGGACGATGATGTCCTCGCATGGTTCGCTGGCTTCCGGAACAAGTTCTTCGCTGACCAGGGCCTAGTCGGCGATATCAGCGACGTGTGGTCATCGATCACGGGTCTTGGCGAGGGCTTCAAGGCCGCATCGACCGCCAGCGATGGCAAGCAGTACTTCGTCCCGACTGCTTACTACACGTGGGCAGTGAACTTCTCGAAGCCAGTCTTCGAAGAGAATGGCTTCAGCGAGCCGACCGACTGGGACGGCTTGATGAGCCTGGCCGAAGATATGGCTGCCAAGGGAATCACGCCAATTGGCGCGGCGAACGATGGCAAGTGGCCACAGATGGGCACGTTCGATGCACTCAACATGCGCACCAACGGCTACGACTTCCACATCGACCTGATGGGCGGCAAGGAAAGCTGGACCGACGAGCGCGTCAAGAACGTGTTTACGAACTGGGAAGCACTTCTGCCGTTCTACCAAGACGGAGCGAATGGCCGTACCTGGCAAGAGTCAGCCATCGACATGATGGAAGGCCGTGTTGGCATGTACTTGCTCGGCACGTTCGCAGCAAGCGCCGACGATCGTCTGCTCGACGAGATGGACTTCTTCAACTTCCCAGAAATCGACAGCGACATCGGTGCTGCATCGCTCGACGCTCCCATTGATGGTTACCAAATGGTTGCGTCACCCGACAATGCTGAGGCTGCCAAGGAAGTGCTGCTCTGGATGTCAACACCAGAGTCACAAAACGCCTATCTAGCCGAAGACCCATCAGTTGTTGCCTCGAACGGCGGTGCGAACAGCAGCGGGTACAACTCCCTGCAGAAGAAGTCAGCTGAGCTGGCAAACGCTGCAACCGGGATCTCGCAATTCCTGGACCGTGACACCATCCCAGATTTCGCTGGAGCTTGTGGCGACATGTTCGCTCAGTTCATCGAAGACCCAAGTGGCGTTGATGCAGCACTTGCTGATCTGCAAGAAAAGAAGGACGCGATCTTCGCCGACTTCGAAAGCTGATCTGTTATGGCTGCACCCGAACTCACTGATGAGTCGGTTGCGGTTAGTACTTCTGAAGCCGGACCGGCGCCCAAAAAAGGGCGCCGGTCCTATTCAGTTCTAAGCCGCAGCGACAAACGAACCATCACCGCCATGGTTGGGGTTCCGACCGCGCTGCACATCATGTTTGTGTGGATTCCAGCGATCGCGACGATCGGTCTGTCGTTCACGAACTGGAACGGCTTCAAGTTCTCGAGCATGAAGTGGGTCGGGCTGCGCAACTATCGCCAGCTCCTCACGGTCTTTGAAAAGGACTTCTACGAGGCCCTGTTCAACAACTTTTGGGTCTTGTTGTTCTTGTTTGTGATCGCCACGCCAATCGGCGTCCTGGTGGCGTATCTGCTCGACAAGAATCTCAAGGGCACTGCGGTATACCAGAGCCTGCTTTATTTGCCGGTCGTGCTCTCGTTGGCGGTTGTTGGCTTCATATGGAAGAGCGTCGTCTACTCGCCGCGCCAGGGGCTGCTCAACACGCTGCTTGGTCGAACCGCCGAAGGCAATCAGATTGATTGGCTCGGAGATAGCGACAACATCATCCCGCTGCTTGGTGGCTACGGGTTGAGCAAGAACTTCCTGGCGATGATCGTGCCAATGATCTGGCAGCACGTCGGCTACGTCATGGTGCTCTACCTGGCTGGTCTAAAGAGTGTCGACCCCACCTTGCGCGAAGCAAGCGCTATTGACGGCGCTAGCGAATGGCAGGCGTTTCGGCGAGTAATCATGCCGTCACTCAGGCCGGTCAACGTTGTGATCATGGTCATCACGGTCATTACGGCGCTTCGCATCTATGACATTATTGCGGTCCTCAATAATCCGAACGGCACCGATGTGTTGTCGGTGCTTGTCACCGACAACATCAGTGGTGAGTCGAGCAGCATCGGTCGAGGTTCGGCCTATGCCACCGTCTTGCTGTTGTTGTGCTTCGGTTTCGTGATCTGGTATCTGCGTAACGCATTCCGAGAGGAACTCGAATGAGTGCGGTTGCTGGCGACGGTCAGATCACCAAGAAGCGCAACGTCTACCTGGCCCAAATCTTCCTTGTCGTGCTCGTCGCTCTGTGGATGGTGCCGCTCGTGGGCATGGTCGTGTCGTCGTTCCGGCCCTTGGCGGACACTAATGCCAATGGCATCTTCTCGTGGCCCGACTCGCTGACCATGAACAACTTCCAAGGTGCGTGGGAGCGCGGCAACATGCCGCGACATTGGCTGGTTACGGGCATCGTGGTCGTTCCTGCGCTCATCCTGGTGCTGTTCTTCTCGTCGATGGTCGCCTTTGCGGTCAGCCGTTACAGCTGGAAGTTCAATCTGTCACTGCTCATGCTCTTTACGGCTGGCAACTTGTTGCCTCCACAGACCATGATCCAGCCGTTATTTCAGATCTATCGCCGAATACCGCTACCAGAGATACCGCTTATCTCTGACACCGGCGAGATGCGAGGCAGCCTGATCGGGCTGATCCTGATCCATGTCGCGTTCCAGTCAGGGTTCTGCACATTTGTGCTCAGTAACTACATGAAGACGCTGCCCAAAGAACTGAACGAGGCTGCCCAGGTCGACGGCGCCAGCATGTGGCGCCAGTACTGGCAGATCATCATGCCGTTGACTCGCCCCGCCTTGGCTGCGCTGGCCACGCTGGAGTTCAGCTGGATCTACAACGACTTCTTCTGGGCAGTCGTGCTGATCCAGAAGGGCGACAACTTACCGATCACGTCGTCACTGCAGAACCTCAGCGGACAGTTCTTCACCGATGACAATCTGGTGGCGGCAGGCTCGCTCCTTGTTGCCTTGCCCACGATTCTGGTGTATCTCATCTTGAGGCGTCAGTTCATCGGCGGCCTAGCCGTCGGAGCGAGCAAGGGCTGAGTACCAAGTGAGTTCACCCGCGAACAAATTTGTCACACTTGGAAACGAGCGTGTGAGCGTCGTTATTGACCTGCGTCACGGAGCGCCCAAGCTCATGCACGTGGGTGCCGCTGTTCCTGGTGATCCGGTTGCCCAGGCACTGGCTTTGGGTAGCGCCGTGCCGACAGCTGGTTTGGATGGCCTTGCGCCGCGCACGCTATTGCCGGAAGCGTCGCTTGGATTCCCGGCCCGTCCTGGCATCGAAGGTCACCGCCACGATGGCAGCGGCTGGGCGCCGCGGATGGTTATGGCCGATGTGCAGACCACCGCCGATTCGGTTGTGATGATGTCGACAGACCCGCAGGCTGGTCTGTCGCAGCAGGTGTGGATCACGCTCGATGTGTCGGGCGTGATTATGGTTCGTGCCGCCATCACGAACACCGCCGAGTCGCCGTACCAACTCGATGGTTTCACTATGTGCGTGCCCCTGCCGGGCTCGGCCCGTGAAGCACTGCAGCTTGGTGGGCGTTGGAGCAGCGAATTCCGGTCGGAGCGGCGGTCGGTGGCGACGGGGGCTCTTGAGGTCGAGAACCGGGCTGGCCGTACGTCTCACGACCGGTTTCCGGCGCTCTTTATTGGCGACGCAGGGTTTTCCGAAGAGCGAGGTGAGGTCCTGGCAGCCCATCTTGCATGGTCAGGGAACTCGCGCCTGCGAGTCGAGTCGATGAGCGACGGCCGGCGCATCTTGCAGGTTGGCGACATGTTGCTTCCGGGCGAGATTCAGCTCGGTGCCGGTGAGAGTTACGAGTCGCCGACGGTTTTCTTAGCCTGGTCACGTGTTGGTCTGAATGGGATCAGCGACTGTTTCCATTCCTATGTACGCAATCGACCATCCCACCCGTCGACGGACAGGCCTGTGCTGCTCAACACATGGGAGGCCGTGTACTTCGATCATGATTTGGATCGGCTGCGAGCGCTAGCTGATGGCGCTTCCGAAGTCGGTGCAGAACGATTTGTTCTCGATGACGGCTGGTTTCGGCATCGCCGCGACGACTCGGCTGGCCTGGGCGACTGGTATGTCGACGAGTCCGTCTGGCCCGACGGGCTAGAACCGATTATCGAGCATGTCACCGCCTTGGGCATGGAGTTTGGCCTGTGGTTCGAACCCGAGATGGTCAACCCTGACTCTGATTTATACCGGGCGCATCCTGACTGGGCGCTTGTGCCTGATGATCAGGTGCCGGTCCAAGCACGTAATCAGCTCGTGCTCAATCTGTGCAATCCCGCTGTGTTCGACTATCTACTCGAGCGCATCAACGCCATTCTGGGCGTGTATGACATCGGGTATGTGAAGTGGGATATGAACCGAAATCTGGTTGCAGCAACCGATGGAGGTCGGGCGACGGTCCATCGTCAGACGCTGGCCGTCTACCGGCTGATCGACCAGGTTCGCGCTGCTAATCCGGGTGTTGAGATCGAGTCATGCTCATCGGGCGGCGGGCGCTCGGACCTGGCGATTCTGGAACGAACCGACAGGGTTTGGACGAGCGACTGCAACGATGCACTCGACCGTCAGCGCATCCAGCGAGGCTTCTCGTACCTATTCCCACCAGAAATCATGGGAGCACACATCGGTCCGCCGAAAGCGCACACGACGGGGCGCACGCACACGTTGGGGTTTCGTGGCGCCACTGCATTTTTTGGGCATCTCGGCATCGAGTGGAATGTGCTGTCTGCGTCGCAAGATGACCGAAATCGTCTGGCTCACATCATTGGGCTTCACAAGGAACATCGGCCGTTGCTGCACTCGGGGCGCATCGTGCGTTACGACCATGCCGATCCAGCGGTGATGGCGCATGCTGTGATCGCGCACGACCAGAGCGAGGCCTTAGTCTCGTTCGCCCAGATCGCTACGTCGGACTCGCTGGCTACTGGTGCGCTACGTATCGCTGGCCTCGACCTCGAAGAGAAGTATTCGGTCAACCTGGTCGATATCGAACCAGGGCGTCGGTGGGGCAAAGCATTCCGCCAGCCCAGGTGGGTCGATGCCGACCTGGTGCTTACGGGTGCTCAGCTTGCCGCCGGTCTCCAGATGCCAATCTTGGACCCCGAATCAGCCATCGTGCTGCATCTGATCGCAGCAGTCTCCTAGGAGTCAGCCGCCCAGAGCACCGGGAAAAGAGGGTGGTCCAGAGGGGCGCCTGTGGCAAGTTCGTCGGTCAGGCCGGGGAATGGAGGCGACGTGGTCCAGCGGCGAGGGGTATGGACCATGTCGTCGCCGAGAAAACGTACCGACAACACTCGTCGTCGGTGTGGGCCGTCGACGCCTGCAGAGCCGTGCACCGTGACCATGTTGAAGAAGACGGCATCGCCAGGTTCAAGTTCCCAGCCAATCACCGGCCATTGTTCGGGGTCGGCGGCAAAGTCAGGCATCTCGGCCAGGCTCCCTTCGGGAAACCACTTGGCCTGTTCATCCAGAAAAGTACGAGGCATGAACCATGGACCAAGGTGGGAGCCAGCGATGAACTCAAGTGTTGCCGATCGTGGCACGGGGTCGACCGGAAACCACATGCTTGCGTTCTGATGGCCGTCGACGTTGTAATACGGTTGATCCTGATGCCACGGGGTGCGCTGCTTGGTGCCAGGTTCCTTCACGAGCATGTGGTCGTGATAGAGCCGGATGCTCGTTGCGCCAGCCAACTCGGCTGCGATCTCGGCGGCTGGCGAATTGCGGATGAACCGTTCGATGGCCGGAATACGGTCCCATGACCGAAAGTCCTCGATGAAGGCACCATCGTCATCGGCGCTGGCTCGCTTTGCCATAGGTGACAGATCTGCCAGATTGGCTTCGATGGCTTCGGTAGCCATTGCGACATGCTCAGCACTGAACGCCTGGCGCACGCACACGGCGCCGTCTCGCTGATAGTCACCTTCGATGATCACAGCGCCAGTTTAGGGGCTGGCAGAATTTGCTGGCGGTCCACAAGATGTCGCGCCAGACTTGGACATCGTCGTATCAGCTAGTCCGACAACTGGTGATGACCGAAGGGCGATCCTGACGGCAATGGCACCGCAGCGATCTTCGTAGATGCTGCGAACACCCAGGTCTGCGTCCAAAATCTCGGCCGCTGGTATCGATGAGGCAACCGCTGCGTATATCCATTCGGATGGAGTGGGAAGTACTGGCGATGTCGTGGTTGACTTCATGTGGAGCCCGGGCGCGTCTTCTTGCTGTGTCGATAGCGATACATAAACGGCGACAGCGATTCTCAATTCGCCAGAATTGTGCTGGGCCAGGTGCAACTGCTCGCAGGCTTTGCGATTCAGATCAAACGCAGCTTTAGATGGCGGTGAAGTTCTTGGTTCCCTTGACCTTGCCGTCGGTGCGCAGCTTGACCAAATGGGCAAGTGCGTTGTTGACGGCGAGCTCGGCGACGTCTTCTTCGACCTCGCCGTAGACGGCCTCGATGATGTCTTCGACCCGCATAGTGTCGCTGCCGAGCGCCTTCAAGATTGCGGCTTCGCGAGCCATGCGATGATCGATGTACTCCTGCACAACCGGCTTTGGTTCTTCGATCACGTAGCCGTGTCCTGGCGCAATGCGCTTGAGGCGAAGCTTCTTGAGCGACTCGAGCGACTGAAGGTACGCAGTCATGTCACCATCTGGCGGTGCGTTCAGCCCAACGCTTGGTCCGTCGACGATCAGGTCGCCGGAGATCAACATGCGCTCTTCTTCGAGCATGAAGCCGACGTTCTTGGCCGACGGCCCGGGCAGATGCCGGGTGGTCAGACGGAACTCGGTGCCCACGAGCTGCTGTCCGTCCTTGAGGACAACGTCGCATTCGATGTCGCACATGGCCATCACGATGGCGCCGGTCTGCTTGGCGAGCTTGGGAACCGCACCGGCATGCTCTGGGTCGTTATTGGTGACGAGGATCCAGCGGATCAGATCACCGCCGCAGCCAATGATGGAGTCGAGGTGATCCTGGTCATCTGGACCCGGGTCGATCACAGCGATCTCATCGATGCCAACCATGTAGGTGTTGGTACCAAGGCCGGTGCGAGGCCCTGGATTCATCGCAAGGATGCGACGAGCCATAGGGCTTAGAGCTCGAGCCACACCTGGCACGATCTCTTCTCTTACCTCCTCTACCTCTTCCTCAACCGGGTTGGTCATGAGCTTGATT
>MEHZ011554180.1_pt1 | contig 13905 bp, 14 predicted proteins | sample 897221 | NCBI WGS metagenome assembly MEHZ01 (sample SAMN05514161, study PRJNA337945) | marine metagenome | isolation source: marine surface water | place: Arctic Ocean | collected 2007-12-13
TCGAGGCCGTCGAACAACCGTCGTATCCGGCATCGACGAGGGCTTCGGGGAGTTCCCGCGGCGCCTCAAAGGTCGGGTAACCATCGAGCCCGATGTTGTCGGCCGACACGGGGGTCTTGAGCACACAGACGACAATGTCCGCCCGACCAAGACGCGGCGCCAACTCGGCGATATTGGTCGATAGTCATAGTCAAGATCGCTCTCGGCGCCGTACCGAAGCGCCTGGCCGATCACGGGTGTGTGACTCAACACGTCACTGGTGAACACCATTGGTCCAGTCACGATGGGACGTGGCGTTGGAGTGGGTGCTGATCCCGGAGTGGGTTCTGGCGACGGAGTGGGTTCTGGCGACGGAGTGGGTTCTGATCGCGGAGTGGGTGCTGCGGTAGGCGCCTGTTGAGTCCTCTCGACAGCACGTGCTCTTACTCCCTCGACCGTCGCTGTTGTTGTGTCGCCGGTGGCGCACCCCATAACCACGAATTCCGACAGCACGGCCACTGCGACACCGCGTGTCGATGACGAGCTCAGGCGATTCATGCAAGAAACAGTAGAAGACTCAGACCATCAGTTCTTTCGCCCGAGCATGCGTTGCTCTAGTCTGGCGATTGCCGATACAAGCCATCCGACGGAGGAGCCTGCCATGAAAACCAACCGACCAACGAAGTTATTCACGGTCAAAGCCCTAGCCCTGAGTGCTCTGGTGCTCGTGTCTCTGCTCGTGCCCATGCTCGTGTCCGCCCCTGCTGGGGAAGCCAGCACGGTCAGCAGTTCGCCTTGTCCGCAGTACTCGATCCACGACGTATTCGCCGACCCGTCAGGCAACTGGGACGGCGACCAGGTCAACAACAGCGACGAGCTCTACAACGGGCTCAACCCCTGCATCGTCGATACGACCATTTATTGCGCTAGCGGTGGCAACCCACTGTGCACCTATTACACCTACCTGTACATCGGCCATTCGAGCCAATGCCAGCAGTCAGTCGATGCCTATCCCACTGGCGACTACGACCGTGATGGCATTCCTAACGCCGACGAAGTTCGCCAGGGCGCCAATCCATGTGCTCACCCCTGCCCGTATCCAACAAACGCTGACCTGGCTCTGAACCCCAACGGCTCATGGGACAGTGATGGCATCAGCAACGCAATCGAAGTTTCAGAAGGCACCAATCCGTGCAGCGGCATCACATACGACCCATGCCCGAATTACTCCTTGGCTCAGGTCAGGGCCATGGCGGACCTCGACTGGGACCATGACGGCATCGCCAATGCAATCGAAGTTCGCCAGGGAACCAACCCGTGTCACTTCAACAGCATCCAGCGCTTACCCCACGTGACACAGCAGTCGACAAACCAGCTTTCACACGTGAACGACATGCCACACACGGTGCACATAGCGCCAAACCCACCAACCCCGCTGTGTCCGCACGGTTATCCCTACTTTCACCAGGATAACGGCCTGTGTTACGCCAATCCTGTTCGCCCCTACTACCCCTATTAGACACGCCACCTACGTGCTCACCGTGAGGATTGCCCGTCGTCGACCTTGATGACGGTGCCAGTGACAGCATCGCTGGCTGGACCACAGAGGTAGAGCAGCGTTGAATCGAGCTGAGCCGGGTCGCCGATGCGTTTGCGTGGCATTCCCCTGGTGATGTCGCCCATTCGCTCCATCATTCCGTCCATCATCTCCGAGCTGAACGCGCCAGGGGCAATGGCGTTTACGTTGATGTGATAACGAGCCCATTCGACCGCCAGGGCTTCGCTCATTCGAGCAATTCCTGCCTTCGTGATCGAGTACAACGCAGCGCCGTTGCCTTCGTAACGGAAGGCGCCGATGCTGCTGATGTTGACCATCCGGCCTGGCATGTCTGCTTCGATGAGACGGCGTGCGACTTCGCAGGAGAGAACGTAGGGACCCCGCAGGTTGGTGTCAAAGACACGGTCGATCAGATCCAGGGGCATCTTGTGGGCGCGCTGCGCATCGGGGATCCCTGCATTGTTGATCAGGATGTCGACGGTTCCAGCAGCGGCTTCTGCATGTTCGACAGCGGCCATGATGCTGCCAGTGTCAGTCATGTCAAGACGACACGGATATGCAGTGCCACCCTGTTCGCCAATAACGGCTTCGAGTTCGGCTAGCCGTTCTTCGCGACGGCCAGTGGGGATCACCGTGGCGCCCGCAGCAGCAAGCACCTGAGAAAACCGCCAGCCCAACCCCGAAGTCGCGCCAGTGACTAGCGCTACCCGGCCCGTCAAGTCGGTAGAAGCGTTTGGAAGTGGGTAATCAGTCATGGGCCGAATATACGTGGAGCAGCCTTTCCAAGACCAAATTCGGGCATGACGAAGCTGTATCGTCTTTTCTCATGGCGAACGTAATCGTGAATGGTGTAACGATCGAGTACGAAGTCTGCGGCACCGGCGAACCAATGCTGTTCGTGATGGGTCTCGGTGGGCAGCTCACCGAATGGCCCGATGACTTTGTGCAATTATTCGTCGATCGCGGCTTCCAGGTCATCCGCTTCGACAATCGTGACATTGGGCTGTCTACACAGACCGACTGGGAGCCACCTTCACGAGGCAAGATAATTCGCTCACTCATCACTCGCCGACCGCTCAAAGACGTCGGCTATACCGTGCGAGACATGGCCGACGATGCAGCCGGGCTGCTCGATTCGCTCGGTATTAGCTCGTGTCATGTCATGGGCGTTTCCATGGGCGGCATGATCTCGCAAGAGCTAGCAATCTGCCACCCCGCCAAGGTCCGAAGCTTGTGTTCGATCATGTCGAACACCGGCGACCGCAAGAACGGTGGTATTGCCCGGACGCTAATCGCAAAGTTTGCACGCCAGCAGCCAGCGACTCGCGAGAACGCAGTCGAGGTTGCCGTCGACACCTTCGCCGCTATCTCCGGCCCGCACTTCGACGCCGACGAGTACCGACTTGTCGCCGAGTCAGCGGTTGCTCGGAGTTTCGCCCCCGCTGGCATGGCTCGCCAGACCGCAGCGATTGCTGGTTCACGAGACCGCACGGCGCTACTTGGATCTATCTCGGTCCCCACGCTGGTGGTCCATGGGCTGATCGATCAATTGGTTCAGCCCAGCGGTGGCATCGCAACCACCAAGGCCATCCCAGCTGCACGACTCTTGGCCTTCGCCGACATGGCTCATGACCTGCCCCGCACTCGGTGGCACGAAATGTGCGACGAAATCATACGCAACGCCGAGCGCGCCGCTGCAGAGCCGGTCAGCTGACCAAACCACTAGGAGCGTTGGCGGCACTCACGGGGTCGATCACCCACCCGGGCCTCCAGCACCCTGCTACTGGGTAGGTCGCACCCAATGACCGTCCGCGTCAAAGAGCAGATCAGTGAGTTGGCCCGGCACTACTTCCTTATCGATGCGCAGCGCCACCGCGACCTTCTGGTAGTTCCACTTCATGACATCAAGTGTCAGTTCCAGAATCTGGTCATCGGTAAAATGGCGCCGTAGCTCGGCAGACAAAGAATCGTCGATCTGGGCGGGCTGGGTCATCAACATGTCAGCCAGACGGAGCGCTGCCCGCTGTGAATCGGCTAAGTCGCTGAATTGGTCATCGTTCACCTTGGCGGCCATGACCTCGTCGAGACCCTGCTGCTGGGCAACTGCCCCGCGCACACTCAGTCACGTATGACAGTCATGATGATTGGCGCACCGCAACCGCACCAATTCCGTCGTGACCGCATCGACCGCATCCAGGCACACCACGCTTGCCTGCCATTCAACCAGCGCAGCCCCAAGTCGGGTATCGCCATGTCGGCCGGCGCCGATACGCGACCCGCTGGCTGCACTCATTGGCCCGCTCGTTGATAGAGCCCAAGCTTGTCCCAAGCGAGATCCAACCGGATGCGCTGTTCAACAGCCAAGACACCGTGGACAAAGTCCATCAACCGGTCGTCGCCAAGTTCTGTTTGCAATGCTGCCACCATCTCGTCGGTGACATTGGCAACATCGATCACCCATTGCTCAACGAACAACAGCGCCGCCCGACCCCGGTCGGTCTGGGCCAGTGCGCCCTGGGCTTGTGGCCTCTGGGCCAGCGGCTCCGACGCAACACCGAGCAGCTGGCCGATGCGATATTCGCACAACGCCAACAGGTCATGATCGACCGTCGAGGTAGCTCGTTCTCGAGCTTCCAGGAGTGCCGTGTGGACCCGAGGCTGCTTCGCAAGCATCTTGGTAAGAGAGTCGTGAGCAAGAGCGTCGCCAGCCAAGGCCTTATCGCTGAGAGACACCGTCAACTCATCGCTGCTGGGGGCCACGCATAAGCCCGCCGGGATACTCACCGGTGAGCTCACCGTTCTCGACGGTCGGGGTCCCCCGTTTGATCGTAGCCAAGTAGCCCGAGGACTTCTGAAGTAGCCGCGTGCCACCCGCAGGCAAGTCCTGCACCAGCTCGGGAGCGTGGGCATTGATCGTGTCGTGATCGAAGATGTTCAGGTCGGCGAGATAGCCGGGTGCGACCACGCCGCGATCGTCGAAGCCCACATGGGCAGCAGTCGCCTGGGTCTGGCGGTGCACCATGTGTTCAAGTTCGAACGTCGCACCGTCGGTGCGGTCCCGTGTCCAGTGACTGATCGCTGTTGTTGGCATGGTGCCGTCCGACAGCGTGTTGCAGTGGGCGCCAGCATCGCTGAGCCCTGACAGTGTGAACGGCGAGGCGATCATTTCGGCCACATCGTCCAGGCTGCCTCCGGCGTAGTTCATGAATGGCAGATAGACCAGGTTGGCGCCACCATTGTCGACAAAGAAGTCGTACATGACCTGGTTCGCTGGTCGGTTAGCACGGGCAGCAACCCCGGCCAACGAGTCTTCTGGCTTTGGCTCGTAGTTCGGGAACTCAGCCATGGGATACATGCGGTCATACCCTGAGTGCGTCGTGGCACTAAAGGAATTGGGCACGAACGACCCGTGCTCGTTCAGAATGGTCTCGCGCACTGCCGGGTCCTGCATACGAGCAACACGTTCGGCCAGGGGCAACGACGAGAGGGCCTTGTAGGTCTTGCTGCATCGCAGCGGGTTCACCGTCGAGGTCAGTCCGGCGACCACGCCGATGGGTCGAACAGCTGTCTGAGCCAAAACGTCGGCGCCGGCAGCTCGCCAGTCGCCAATTGCGCTCAGGAGCTCGCGCCAGCGGCCCGGTGACTCATCGCTCTGCTGCACGGTGAAGCTCAACGGACGCCGCACATGCAGCGCAATGGCCTCGAGCAAGGCCAGTTCACTGGCGACGAGTTCATCGTCGGTGCTTTGGTACGCATCGCTAATCAGTTGGATAACGCCAGTTCCGGCACGTTGCAGCGCAGCCGCGATGCCGAGCACCTCGTCGGCGCCGGCCTTCAGCGTGCCGATCTGGTGTCCTTCACTAGTGCGATGCACCCACGTACGTGACGTCGTGAAACCCAACGCACCGGCACGGATGGCCTGCTCGCAAAGTTGTGACATGGATTCGATCTGGTCGTGGCTGGCGGCAACACTGTTGTCGGCGCCATCGCTTCCCATCACGTAGGTGCGAAGCGCAGCGTGCGGTATCTGCGTGCCGACATCAAGGGTCCATGACATGGCATCGAGCACATCGAGATAGTCGGGGAACGACTCCCAGCCCCATGTCATACCTTCGGTCAGCGCTGTGCCAGGAATGTCCTCGACACCCTCGAGCAACGAGATCAGCCAGTCGTGTTTGTCGGGGCGAGCAGGTGCGAAGCCAACACCGCAGTTACCCATAACGATCGACGTGACCCCGTGGGTAGATGACGGCGCCAGGTCGCGGTCCCACGTGGCTTGTCCGTCGTAGTGGGTGTGAATGTCAACCCAGCCTGGGCTGACGATATGGCCGTCGGCGTCGATCTCGCGATGTCCGCTGCCGTCAACCTTTCCAACCTGGGTAATCTGTTGACCGTCGATAGCGACATCGCCAGCGAATCGGATGGCGCCGGTTCCGTCAACCACCGTGCCGTTGCGGATCACCAAATCGTGTGTCATAGCTCCACTCCCTCGTCGTACTGACCTTAGTGGTCATTTCGATTCCGAGGAAAGTGCTGCGGTGCCCCCGGCCCACCACAGGAACGTCAGGCCGATGCTGGTGTACAACGCAAACCCCACGACAAACGGCGTGACCGTATCATCGACCAGTCGGTCAAACAGAGCCGCCAACACTGCTCCGAATGCGAATCCGCTAAAGAATAACAACGACGATGCGGTGCCAGCCAAGGCCCCCATTGGTTCCAGGGCTAGCGCCGTGATCGATGGGGTGGCCAACGTGAGCAGGCTGGTCACGAACAGGACCCACACGTACCAGAGCCAGAAACTCGGACGGCCGTCGAGCACCAGCGTGGGGACCACTGCTGCGACAGCTATGGCCGCTGACGCCGAGCACGCCAGCATCGACATACGCCGGGCGCCATATCTCTTGATCAAGCGGTTGTTTAGGATCAGAGGCGGCACGGTCACCACACCAGACAAGGCAAAGAACACGGCGAACTGCGACGACCTATCAAAGACCTGATCAAAGACAGGTTGAGCACTACCGAGATAGATGAAGAAGGCTCCTGTTAGGAACACGTTGGCGAGCATATGGCCAACAGTGACCCGGGTACGGACCACGGCCTTCACACCAACCCAGATCTGGCGGGGCTCGAGCGGCCGCTGATTTTGTTCGGCAAGTGTCTCGCCGAACCGGACACACCAAAGGGCGCCGATCACGGCCAATGCAGCAGCGAACCAGAAGATCACCGGCCAGGGGGCAACCCGAATCATGAGATCGCCAAGTAGCGGCACGAAGATCGGGCCGAGCAGGAAGACCGCCATCATGATGGTCGTGATCCGAGCCATCTTGTCGCCGCTGTACAGGTCGCGGGTGATCGCGGACCGCAGCCCGGCGGGCGCAGCTGCGCCGAGACCCCAGACGAGCCTGGCGACAAGCAGTAGCCCAAATGACGGTGCCAACGCCGAGGCGATGGCACCTACCGCATACAGCGCCAGTCCGCCCAGGACGACAGGTTTACGCCCGAAGCGGTCAGCAACAGGACCAACAATGAGTTGGCCTAAGGCCATGCCAATCACGTACAAGGTGACGATCAGCGAGACGTTCGATGAGCTCTCGAACCCGTCCTCGATCGCGTCGAACGCGGGCAGCGCAATATCGATGCCCGTGGCCAGCAGGACGCCGAGAAAAGAGAGATAGACGATGACACTGCGATCGCTGCGGGCGGCCTGTTCGCCACGTGTGTCTGACATTGTTTCGATCACTCAGGCACCGTAGAGGCCAGCCATCATTTCGGTTGCGTCAATAAAAAGGCCGGTCGCTGTCGTGACCAGTATCTCGCCGTGGTGCGCCTCGCCAGCCATAAAAATTTTCCGACCTTCTACCCGCTCAATCCACCCTCGAAACACAACCGGTTCGAACACAGGTGAAGGCGCTACATAGTTGACGGTGAGCGATGCAGTAAAGGCGATCTTATTTTGCAGCATGGGCAGCGATCCGAAGAGATCATCAAAGATCGCCGAGACAAACCCACCATGGGAACGGCCAGGGGCACCTTCGAAGCCGGCATCGAGGATGACGGTGCTGACCACAGCGTCGCCTTGGCGCTGGACCGCCATCGGCACGCTGAAAGGATTGCCGGATCCGCTCACGGGGCGATCAACTGAATCCGCGAACATCTCGCCATCGGCCGGCGGCGACGGCGCCTCAGCACCGTGCCAAGGACGAGTCCCCCTCACTCGCTGAGGCACTGCATCGAGTTGGTCAAAAAGCTGGCGCAGCGAGCCCGTCAACCTTGTCATGGCGTTGACAGATGGTTCGCGGCCGACCAGAAGATGCATGCCGCGTCGCAACTCTGAGGCCAACGCAATGCGCGCCTGTTCTTCGTCGGTGTGTTCTGGTACCACGAGCTCTAACCCTTAACGCGAGAGGAGAAAAACGAACAAAGCGCCGGGGTGCCCCAGCGCCTTGTGTAGATCCTGTGTAGATCAGCTGCTGTGTTCATCACACGGAAGCTTGAAACATCTAGATCGCGTTTTTAGACCGCGCGGACGTTCTGAGCTTCTTCGCCCTTGCGTCCTTCGCCGACCTCGAATTCAACGGTCTGGCCCTCTTCGAGGTTCTTGAATCCGTCGCCTTCGATGTTTGAGAAGTGGACGAATACGTCTTCGCCGTCTTCTCGAGAAATGAAACCGTAGCCCTTCTCGGTATTGAAGAACTTTACAGTGCCGGTAACAGCCATGGCTTTTTCTCTTTCGTCTGAGGAGCTAGTTGCACCCCTCGTAGGCCGAGACTAGGCCACCGGTGCCAGTTTTGTCGATCAGGACCGCGAGGACTCGCCGCGCTGGCCAATCAGCTACTGTCCAAATATGCAGGAATCACACCTCGATCTGACCACTCCCGATGGCGAAATGCCCACCTGGGTCACGCGCCCCGATGGCGATGGCCCCTATCCCGTTGTGTTGTTTTTGATGGATGCTCCCGGGATGCGAGACGAAATCCGCCATATGGCTAGTCGCCTCGCGACTGCTGGTTATTACGTGATGACCAGCCAGCTGTATTACCGCGATGTACGCGAATTTTGTGTGTTCGAAAGCGGCGACCGGGACCGCATGTTCGAGCTCATGGGCAACCTGTCAAACGACATGGTCAACAGCGATACCGGTGTCATGCTCGCATATGCAGCGAATGACCCAGCTGCCAATACATCCAAAGCTGGCGTCGTTGGTTATTGCATGAGTGGCCCGTTCGCGGTCATGGTTGCTGCGGCCCATGCCAATGTGGTGGCTGCTGCTTCCTTCCATGGGGTACGACTCGTGGCCGATGCCGACGACTCGCCGCACCGTCACCTCGATGCCGTGAACGGTGAGGTGTACATCGGTGCCGCCGAAACCGATAGTTATGCGCCACCCGAGATGATTGATGCCTTCGCAGCGGCGCTCGAGGCGTCGACCTCCACTGGCCAGGTCGAGTGGTATCCGGGGACTGAACACGGTTTCGCCTATGCAGAGCGACCGCAGTATGACCGTGCCGCTTCGGAACGCCATTGGGAACGGATGCATGATCTGTTTGCCCGCAATCTAGGTTAGGCATCCGCCCCAAACCAGTAGAGTCGCTCTATGGGAACCATTGATCATTTGATCACGTCGGGCGTCTTCTCGCTTGATGGCGAGGACTTCGACGTCGACAACAATGTTTGGATTGTCGGCGATGATCGCGAGTGTGTCGTGCTCGATTGCGCACACGACCACGAGGCCATCATTGGGGCGGTTGGCGACCGAACCCTCAAGGCCATTGTGTGCACCCATGCCCACAATGACCACATAAATGCAGCGGCTGAAGTCGCTGAGCACTTCGATGCACCGGTCTGGCTGCATCCCGACGACACCATGTTGTGGGAAGCCGTGTACAGCGACCGTCGCGTTGACGCTCCGCTCAGCCACGGCCAATCCTTCACCGTTGGGGGTGTAGACATCTCGGTGATCCACACGCCTGGCCACTCCCCCGGCGGCTGCTGTCTTCACCTGCCGAGCGAAGGCATCCTGTTCTCCGGTGACACCTTGTTTCACGGGGGCCCTGGTGCCACCGGCCGCTCCTTCTCAAGCTATCCGGGCATCTTGGAGTCCATCGAGCACAAACTCTTCACGTTGCCGACCAACACCGTCGTGCACACCGGCCACGGCGACTCAACCAGCATCGGTGCCGAGTCCGCCTCGCTCATAGAGTGGAAATCAAAGCTCTGAGCCCCACCGCTAGCGGGCGCAGCGACACTGGGCCGACCAATAGTGGGCGGGCGAACACCGGCCGGGGGAACACTGGTTGGGGGAACACTGGGCGCTCTAACAATGGGCGCTCTGACAATGTGCGCGGTGCGGTCTGGATGACCGCCGGCATGTTTGGCTACGTCGTCAACGACGCATTTATCAAGCGAGCCGCCGAAGACATGCCGTTGTTCCAGGCGGTATTTCTCCGTGGGCTCGTCGTGGTTGTTTTGTTGACCACAGTCGTTCGCATACGCAAGGTCGCTGTCCCCGTGACCGCCTATCTCGAGCGCCCGGTGCTGCTACGGATGGCGATGGAAGCCGTCGGCACTGTTGCTTACCTGATCACCCTTACCCAGGTTCCTATCGCTGGCCTTACCGCTGTCATGCAACTCCTGCCGGTTGCGGTGACCTTTGCTGGGGCTCGGCTGCTCCGCGAAAAGGTAAGCGCACATCGGGTGATCGCACTGCTCATTGGGCTGGTGGGTGTGTTGTTTATCATCAAGCCTGGCGGCGACGACTTCAGTCCGTGGTTCCTAGGCGGCGTGCTTACCGTCGGGCTTATTGTTGTGCGCGAGCTAGCGACCCGCAATATCTCATCGGCGATGCCAGGTACTGCCGTGGCGCTCGGCACTGGCGTTGTCATCACCATGCTCGGCGCCGTGATCACAATCTTCGCCGGCTGGGACCGTCCCGACGCCAGCACGCTCGGCCTGCTCGGCGCTGGAGCGTGCTTCTTGAGCTTGGGTTACGTTTCGTCAGTGAATGCAGTTCGAACGGGCGACATCAGCTTCACAGCCCCGTTTCGATACTCGGTACTGATCTTCGCAATCGTGCTGCAGATCATCGTGTTCGGCGATGTCCCCGATGCGTTTACCTTTGTTGGTTCTGCAATCGTCGGCGGTGCCGGTCTGTATGCCCTGGCGCACGAGACGCGAACATCTCCCCCAACGCGGCGCGACAGCGTGCAGGGTGCTAACCCCTAACCTCGGTTAGGAATAGACTTGGCCGGCAACACCTGCCGCGAATTGGGCGATGAGAAATGCATCGCCCAAGCCGACCGAACAACTGTCGTTAACGTCGCCGGCGACAACGAACAACTGAGTGGTCAGATTCGACCGCGGACATGGCCCGGAACCGGTTCGGGTCAGCTCTGGGTATTGCGCAACGATCAGCCAGGGTCACGACATCAATGCGTCCAATGATCTGGTAATACCAATGATCTGGTAGCGCTGCGCACCGATCACGTTGGGATGACTAATGAGTGGATACGGCGCTACCCAGGCGGCGTCGTTCCCATCGCCAGCATTGGCTTCGCTGCCGGGGCCACTCCGTTTCATGATGTCGCGGCCGCCTAAGTTGCCACCAAAATATCTCGCTGCGCACTCGCCAGAGATTCGTTCTTGGCTCAGGTCCGGGCCCCAATAGGTGTCGTACAACGACAGGTAGTAGGGCGGGCTAGAAATCCACCCGTCTCGATCGAAAATCGCCTGGATCGTGCTGAGGCCTTGGACAGTGACCGGCAAGCCCGGTGTGATCACTGTGCTGCCCAAAGACGCTACCCAAAGACGTCGGGAACTCGCCATTGGTCGTGTAGCGGATCGAGGGTCAGTGAGTCGTCTGCTCCGCTCAGCTTGAACGGCAGGCGCAGCTAGCCCCGAGTGGAATGGGCGATATTGCCCGATGCCCACGCGACGAGATAGTCGCCGCTGGCAACGGTTGTGCCAGCCAGGAAGAACCGATCGGGCCCTTATCGGCCGGTGATGGCGGGATTGCGGATGGAGCCGAGGAACTATGTGCCTGTTGTCTTGACTACGTTTTTCCTATGAGCCGACTTCCCCTTCTTACCTATGACGCCAGCGATCCTCAACAGCAGGCGTTGTGGGACACCATCGTTGCCTCTCGGGGCAAAGCGCTGGACCTGACGACACCTGACGGTCGCCTAGCTGGTCCGTTCGAGGCGTTTGTTCGACGACCTGATCTGGGCGAGCACCTGATCAAGGTTGGCGGTGTCATCCGATTTGCAAGTTCGCTTGATCCGCGCCTACTCGAGCTCGCGATCACGACGGTTGGAGCGCGGTGGACCTCTGAGTTCGAGTTCTGGGCCCACAGCGCTCTAGCGCTAGACGCCGGCATCGAGCAATCAGTCATCGATGCATTGGCAGCTGGCGAGACTCCCACGTTTGCCCATGATGACGAGGCCGCCGTGTATCGCTACGCGATCGCCCTTGTGACCGACGGGCACGTTGACCAGCCAACCTACGACGGAGCGATCACCGCGGTCGGTGTCAACGGCGTGGTCGACCTGACCCACACCATTGGCTACTACAGCCAGATCAGCTTCGTTCTGAACGCCTTCAAAGTCCCCCTCCCGCCAGGCGCCTCACCCCGTTTCAACGCAAACTAGGAGCATCACCAGCGATGCTCCCAATTTACGTTTCGTTACAGGCTCAGCCTTGCCGAGACTGTTGAGCTGTTAGCTCAGGCAGCAGCAACACTTCAGCGTTGTCTGCAAGGTGGATTGCCCCAGGTCAGAACTGGTTCATGGTGTTGTGAGCACCGCCGGCCTTGAGGGCCTGGTCACCAGCAAAGTATTCCTTGTGGTCATCACCAATGTTGGAGCCGGCCATATCCTGATGCTTGACAGACTGGATCCCTTGGCGGATCTCTTGGCGCTGCACGCCAGAGACGTAGGCGAGCATGCCTTCCTTGCCGAAGTAGCCACGAGCCAGGTTGTCGGTTGACAGCGCAGCGGTGTGGTAGGTCGGCAGAGTGATCAGGTGATGGAAGATGCCTGCTTCGCGGGCGCCGTCAGCTTGGAAACTCTGGATGCGGACGTCAGCTTCGCCGCCAAGCGGCGTGTCGTCATAGGTCACGCTCATGAGTTCGTCACGGTTGTAGGCCGACATGTCCTGGCCTTCAGTCGTCCAGTCGTCGAAGACCTGCTGGCGCATGTTCAGCGTCCAGTTGAATGACGGCGAGTTGTTGTAGACCAGCTTGGCGTTTGGCATGACCTCGCGGATCGAATTGACCATCGCGCCAATGGAGTCGACGTTTGGTGTTGCGGTTTCGATCCACAGCAGGTCGGCGCCATTTTCCAGGCTGTTGATGCCGTCGAAGACGCAGCGCTCTTCACCGGTACCATCACGGAACTTGTAGAGACCATTTGACAAACGAACCGGGCGTACAAGCTTGCCGTCTTGTTTGAGCAGGACATCGCCATCTTGGACTTCGTCGATGGTCACTTCGTCGACTTCGAGAAATGCCAGGTACTGACTGGCCTTGTCGCCAGGCTCTTGAGATACAGGCAGCTTCTGGGTCAAGCTTGCACCCAACGAGTCGGTGCGAGCAACGATCACACCGTCGTCGACGCCGAGCTCAAGGAAGGCGTAGCGGATGGCGTTGATCTTGGCGTTGAAGTCTTCATGCGGCACGGTGACCTTGCCGTCTTGGTGACCGCACTGCTTGGCGTCGCTGACCTGGTTCTCAACCTGGATGCAGCAAGCACCAGCTTCGATCATCTTCTTAGCCAGCAAGTAACAGGCCTCTTCGTTGCCGAAGCCAGCATCGATGTCGGCAATGATCGGCACGATGTGAGTCTCGAAGCTCTCGATGGCGCTGAGCGCTGCAGCCTCGGCAGCTGAGTCGCCGCCAGCGCGGGCCTCGTCCAGGTCCCGGAAGATCTGGTTGAGCTCACGCGCGTCGGCTTGCTTGAGAAAGTCGTAAAGCTCTGCGATGAGTTCGGGGACAACAGTCTTCTCGTGCATCGACTGATCAGGCAGTGGACCGAACTGCGACCGCATCGCGGCGACCATCCAGCCAGACAGGTAGAGGTAGCGCCCCGCAGTGGTCCCGTGATGCTTCTTTACCGCAATCATCTTCTGCTGACCAATGAACCCGTGCCAGCAGCCGAGGCTCTGGGTGTAACGAGTTACGTCCTCGTCATAGAGAGCCATGTCCTCGCGCATGATCTTCGCTGTGTAGCGGGCAATGTCGATGCCAGTGAGAAAGCGGTTCTGCAGCTTCATGCGAGCTGCAGCCTCGGGGCTGATTGCGGCCCAGGGGCTTCCACCTTGTTCACGCAGTGATGCGTAGCCTTCGATGGTTGAGTCGTAAGACGTCATTGTCG
>MEHZ011522930.1_pt1 | contig 13903 bp, 9 predicted proteins | sample 897221 | NCBI WGS metagenome assembly MEHZ01 (sample SAMN05514161, study PRJNA337945) | marine metagenome | isolation source: marine surface water | place: Arctic Ocean | collected 2007-12-13
TAGTAGCGATAGACCTTGCTGACACTGTCCCGGTTAGCGCTGAATTCTGGCAAACAATGAGCACATTCCTCAATTCGGATGTCATCTGGCAGAAGAGAATTCATGCCTAGCTGAAGTTTTTCAGCTGGAATGTCCACGCTCATAGAAAGCTTCGCCACCTGACCCAGGGCGTGAACGCCAGCATCTGTGCGGCTGGCTGCAGCCACTTTACATTCGACAAACTTGCAAATCCTTCGTAAGACTTGCGTTATTAAAAATTGGACGGTCGGCTTTTTGCCATTATCACCCAGGTCTTGCCAGCCAAAATAATTGCTGCCTTTGTAGGAGATGACTACTTTGTAGTGGTACGAAAGTGGTTCCATATCTAGCAGCGCCCAGAAGGCTGAGTGGGATAGCAGTCTATCGAAAATCGTCGCACAGTATCTAAGTGGAACACAAGCGTGAGTAACTATCGCGATGAAGACTTTCATCGTGGTGAGAGTGCTCATGACACTTAGTGGGGGGATCCCGCGGTTAAAGGAACCCCTCAAGCAACACTCGGACCAATCGAGAAAGGACTATTTTATCCGATCGAAGTTAAAAGCGGCACGCTGGGTACCAAGAGAGGCCCAAAGACAAACAAAAATGGCGCCGTGCTCAATGTCGACGGTGGAGTTATTAAGGGGCTTTATGCTGCAGGCAATGTCATGGCTTCGCCGATGGGCATGACCTACGGCGGCGCTGGCGGTACGCTTGCACCAGGCATGGTGTTTGGCTTTCTAGCGGGAAGAGACGCAGCAGGCAGATGCTGAGCAAGCTTCTCTGCGTTTCTCTGAACGGTGGTGGCAGGCGTCGACTAGCTACCCTCCCTTACCTTCGCGTTATTCGGGGCAACTATAAGAGCCATTTTGATTCGCGCCGCCACTAAGATATTCGCGCCAAGCAGCACCTCTAGCGAGAATAAGGACTCCCTAGAAAAAATACAGGACATTGTTAGATTAAACTAGGACCAGTGTTAACGCCTAGGTCACTCCGCGTAACGCTTCACGACCTGTTTACCCAGCGCCATCATATGCACTTGATCTGGACCATCCGCCTGACGACACCATCTTGCGTAGTTAAATGCTTCCGCCATCGGGTAATCTGCGGTCAGCCCCCCTGCACCATGAATCTGCATACACCGATCAATAACCGTCTGCGCCATTAGCGGTACGGTAATTTTAGCGGCCGCAATAAGGTCGCGTGCTTCCTTCGCCCCTACTTCATCTATTTTTCGTGCTGTCTTAAGTGTGAGTAGTCGCGACTGTTCAATTTCACTATATGACTTCGCGATATCCTCTAGAACGGACTGGTGCTCCGCCAGCTTTCTGCCAAACGTTTCGCGACTCACTGCCCTGCGGCAAGCAAACTCCAAAGCACGCTGAGCGCAGCCGATCAACCGCATGCAATGATGGATTCTGCCTGGGCCAAGGCGACCCTGAGATATCTCAAACCCGCGCCCTTCGCCAAGCAGAATATTTTCTGCAGGTACACGGACATCGTCAAAATGAATCTCAGCGTGTCCCAGGGGGGCATCATCGTAGCCTAAAGTAGTCAGCGATCTAACAACGGTGACGCCTGGTGTGTCTTTAGGCACCAATATCTGGCTTTGCCGCTGGTGCCGGTTTGGGTTATCGGGGTCTGATTTACCCATGACAATAAAAATTTTTGTGCGCTCATACGGCGCATTGGTAACAAACCATTTCCGGCCATTGATGAGAAAATCGTTGCCATCTCGAACCAACGAAGTTTGAATGTTTGTGGCATCACTGGAAGCGACATTGGGTTCGGTCATGCAGTACGAGGAACGAATCTCGCCTGCGAGTAAAGGTTCCAACCACTGCGCTTTTTGCGCTTCAGTACCGTATTTGAGAAATACTTCCATGTTGCCAGTATCCGGCGCATTGCAATTGAACACTTCCGGCGACCAGAGAACTCGGCCCATCATTTCTGCAAGCGCGCAGTAATCTTCGTTACTCAGCCCCCCATGGTGTTTGGGCATCCAAAGGTTCCACAACCCCAGCTCTCTAGCTTTGGTTTTCAGTTCTTCCATGAGAGGAACTGTGGAAAAGCGATTCTCGAGACTGCCAAGTTGTTCGGCATAGAGTTCTTCGTTGGGATATATGTGCGCATCCATAAACGACTGGAGCTGTTCAATAAGTTGTCCTACTGGAGGCTGCTTAGCTAAATTATTAACACTTTCGATGACTCTATTCCTTATTTTTCAAATAGCCTGATAAATTTTTTTCAATTACCGCTTCGAATCAAGTGAGTCACCAATGTACTTCGCCTCACGAACCTGTCGAACGAGCTCACCAACCGAAATAACAACCCTCTAAATTCCATGCAGAGAACTAATAAAACGTTTCCCAATCCATTTTCATACCTTGGTTGCATCTAGGTTGCTAACCCCGTCGCTGTATGACCCTGCTAGATCATGTCAACATCGAATCTTGTAGCAACCCTAAACCACAGCCTTTCAAAGAGATCTATTGCTAGATGGGCTGAGCGTCGAAGGAAATACAGATGCGCTTCTCACGACTTTCGGACGGGATAGTGCCATGATAAAAATAGGATGGAAACAAGATGATGTTGCCGTATTGCGGTTGATAAGCCTGAGTTTTGGGGCCGGTAGTGACATGTAAGTCCTTCGTGGGTCGTCCGAACTCCAGCCAACCTTTCTGTTGCGCTACGGGGTCACTGATTATTTTAGGCAGCTGGACGTAGAGAACACCGCTCAACCAACCATTTGGATGAATATGAGGTCGTTCATGACCCTTGTTTTTTAGCACGACACCCCATGCCGTCAGGCGCCATGCGGTTGGCTCGTTCAGTAAGAATGGGTGGTTAAAAAGATCGGGGAGCTGTTTTTTATACCAAGCGACAGCCTTGTTGATGATTTCTTCCATTGCGGACATCGGTCCTTTGGGATCGGTAAGCAGTTCGCCGGTATGGTCGCCGCCCTTAGTTGCCCGCACATTATGTTGAAGTGATTGGTGAGTGCTGACATGGTGGGCTAGGACCTGATTCAGTGCCTCGATACTCTCGTATCCCGGTGGTGGTTCGAACGAATATCTTTTGACCAACGACTCATGATCGAGCAGAAATTCTGCATCATGAATCTTTCCTGCGTCGAACAATGCGTGTGCTTTATAGGCCAGGGCGTGAAAATCCCGACCGGTTGCTGCAATACATCGATCAAAAACCGCTATAGCAGCTTCACTCTGCCCCGCCTTTAAATACAGATTACCAAGGTTGTAATAGGGGTCCGGATAGTCGGGCGCTAGCTCAATCGCCCGCTGATAGTTTATTGCGGCGGCCTCGAGGTTTCCGATTTCGCCGAAAACACTACCGAGATTCATGTGATAGCCAGCATTGTTATCTACTATCTGAATAGCCCGTTGTAGTAGGTCAATAGATATATCAAAGCGTTTATTTTCACTTTCAACCATAGCCAGGCTGCTTAGAGCATCTGGGTGACTTGGTTGCAGCTTTATTACTTGGCGATAAATTCGAGCAGCTTCAGAAAGCTTGTCATCTTGATGCAGTCGAACAGCCGCTGACATGACTTCATCAAGGTTGCTATAAGTTACTGCTACGCTTGAGGCCGAATGATTTTTTAAGTACGCTTTTTGTTTACGCAGTTTCTCTTTTCGCGCATTCTGTTTTGCCTGCTTTTGGTCGCGCTTTGCCATAAGTTAAGAATACAGCCTTGAGTGTGACTTGGCTCGACCTAGAGGTCTAAACTTCATTATAAAAAAGGAGGCCGAAGCCCCCTGCATATTTTAATCAGTCTCCCTACTAACTCTCACCTAGGTTCACTCGTAGCTCCAGACCCCAGTGACGACGAACGTTGGGCACCCTAAAATTGAGCAACCCACCCACTACTGTCGTGGCCTGGTTGTAAAGCTCATCCGTGATATTTTTTTGGAAGTAAGCTGCCTCGTAGCGGCCTTCTGGGCTACGCCAGACCAATGATGCGTTGAAAATATCAGTTGATCCGCGCTGATGCGCCAGAAAATCGCCATTGAATTGTTGCACACCGTCGGGCTCGTTTGGTCTAGAGCCGCCGATTCGCTGTTCGTCCGAGAACTGCCAATCTCCACTGATGGTCAAATCACCAAAACGATTGAGGTTCCAGTTATAGGCGAATCCAGCAGACATCGTATAATCAGGCGCTCGGCTCGAGCCTGCAATTGTGGAAACATCCACAGGAACAAGCCAACCCTGGAAAGCACCAATGGAATCGGTAATTGCCTGCGCAGGCCCACACACTGGCGCGTCTTGCGAAAAAGGTCCGCCCAAAGTAGGCGCAGATAATGGGTCGGTGCCGCTAGGTCCGTCTGGATCAGTACAGAAACCTATGCGTTCGGTATCCAATGCGGAGTAGTTAAACCAGACAGTCAGGTTGTCTGTCGCCAAATAGGTCATCTCCAGTTCCCAGCCCTCTGTCTCAAAGCTACCAAGGTTGGATTGAATCGTCTCTTGTCCACCACCACCGGGGGCAGGGCGGATAAACGCGGTCTGAAAATCTTCAACCTCAGTGTCGAACATCGTGATGTTGACTCTTAGCCGATTGTTGAACCATTCTGACTTAATACCCAGCTCAAAGTTTTGACCCAGCTCCGGTTCGAACGGTCCGATAGTCGATACGCTGCCGCCACGGCCGTTCCATCCACCAGCGGTGAACCCTTCACTGTAGGTAAAATAACTCATCACATCGTCATTAAACCGATAAGTAATACCTGCCATCGGTGTTACTTCTGTCCACTCTTTTTCAGGCAACGCCAAACGGTTGTTGCACGTGATAGCACTACCATTTGGGTCCAGTACCGGTCGACAGCCACCTTCAGCACCGCCGCTGGAATCAAACCCAATAGCTGGGGTTAACTGCCAAACCGGTGTTGGAACGCCCGTACCCCTATGCCCAGGAGCTGCAATAGGCGGCAACGAGGGGTCGATGACGAACGCAGGCGAGTTGTTACATCCTCTCGCACCACTCGCGGCACCGGCAGACAATGACTCATCGCCAGATCCCACCGCACAGTGCTTAAACTCTTTGGTTTCTGAGGTGTACCTCACTCCAGCAGTCAACGTCAGTTTGTCCGAAACGTGCCAGTTACCTCGCACGAAAGCTGCCCAGGCCTTATTGAGCTGAGTAGAAAACTGAGCCTGACCATAGCTTGACGGGTTAGTAAACGTGATAGCAGTTGGGTCAGGTGCGTTTAGCACGATATTGGGTGCGAATAGCATGCCCCAAGAGCTCTGTTTCATCTGATATTCTTGCTCAAATAAGTAAACCCCCGCGACAAAGTCGTAGGTGTCTGAAAAGCTAGAAGCAAAGCGCAGCTCATGGCTGTACTGATAGTGTTCCTGGGTTCGCCTCCCGGCGAATAAGTCGTGATTTGACACATCGATAGTAAAGATGATGTCTTCATCAACCTCTCGATAGTTTCCTATGTAAGTGATGGTCCCATAATCATTCCAGTCGTAATCTGCTTGAACCGTCAAACCCCAGACGTCAGTCTCGTACTGCTGGCCCCTGTCTTCTGTGTTTAGTGCAGTATATTCCGCGCTTGAGCTCCCGCCCATGGGTTTGCCGCAGATAGAGGCTGCTCCAGCTGCCGCGGTAACCGGGTCCTGCTTCAGTACAGTCAAGTTGTAAAGTGTTTCAGTCAGAATAACCAAGTCGTTGTCGGTGGATCCTCCGGTGAACAAGTTAAAGGGGTCATCCCTACAATAGTGATGCGACTGGGTCATGTTAGTGTCGTCACTGGTTTCATTCCATTCACCACGGATCGTGACATCCAGATTGTCGCTAACGTTCCATTGAAGGCTTGGAAGAATGGTAACGCGATCAGACCCACCCCTATCCTTATCGATATAATTATTCTTCCAATAGCCATCGTGTTCGGTAGTTTTAAACGCGATTCGACCAGCGAGCTTGTCATCAATCAGGGGGATATTGACCACGCCCTTCACGTCCATACGACCAAAGTCGCCAGCCTGAACAGATAAATTCCCACCCCATTCATTCATTTTAGGTTTGTTGTGCAGGATCTGGACAGCACCAGCAATTGTGTTTCGACCGAACAGTGTGCCCTGAGGACCGCGTAGGATCTCAACCGCCTGCACATCAACCATATCACTTAGGGCTGTAGAAACGCGCGCTTGAACTACACCATCAATATAAATGCCAACCTTGCCATCCGACGCTGACTCTATGTCACCAGTACCTTGGCCGCGAATACTGAACGATGCCGCATTCTGAAATATCCCCACGGGCTCGAACTGAACATTGGGTGCCTGATCTGTTAGATCACGCAAGTCCTGCGCGAATTGTCGTTTTAACATTTCTCCTGAAACGGCAGTCAGTGGAATTGATACGTCTTGGACAGATTCCGCTCGTTTTGTTGCGGTAACGACGACCTCTTCGAGTACTCGCTCTGCAGAATAAACTATATTTGCCGCGGCTAATCCTGCGGTTGCGATGAGTGTAGTTGCTAGACTTAAGGGTTTCCGTTTGAACTTCATGAATCCTCCTTTTCTTGTTCTTATTTTTAACAAAGGCACTCTGTGAAGCCTTTGCATCATTAAGACAAGCGGAAGAAACCACTTTAAGCACTCCCGCTCGCTCCGAACTTAATCGCTTCGGAGCAGAAGTCACCTATTGAGACTACCTAATTAAAAAAAACAATCCAACCTCTTTTCAGCATTTTAAAGTTTTACCGCTCTCCCGGATCAAAACTACTGCCAAGGTGGGTTAAAAAGATTTTCACTAGATGTTTCCGGCACTGTCTATTCAACAAACACTCGAAAAGACAGGTCGCTATCTCTAAAACCTGACCTTCAAGCAGCTTTTAAAAACACTAAAAATCGTCACTAAATGTCCGTATTGCAAACGTTTGAGGGAGATTTTGATGCCCAGGTAAAACTTATTTTGACGTGAATCATGGCCGAAAACTCCCTAAACCCTCTATGGTCACTAAAGCCCTAGTTGGAAAACCATGTCTTTGCGATGCGCTCCCCTTTATCGCAAGGGTTGAAAACCTAGCCCAACACAAGCAGCTCTCCCGCCGCCCTCTGAGGAAGAATGGCAGGCCACGTCGTGATATCCTCCATCAATCTCAGGTTCTCTGCAGACAAAAACTGAAAGCAGGAGTTTTAGCAACCTAATAGGAAAACGATGACAATGGCTAAAAGCCCGGTAAAGACTGACCCTATACTGATAGAAATCTACTCGGATTACATATGACCATGGTGCTATCTCAGTACGGTCAGTATTGAAAGATTGAAGCAGGAAAAAAACGTCGTCACCCGATGGGTTCACTTTCCCCTGCACCCTGAAACACCCCCGGAGGGGATCCCGATAAAAGATCTTTATCGCGATCGGAACAAGGAAGAATCAAAAGCAGCCAGTGACCATCTAAGGAACTTGATGGCAGAAGCTGGTTTGCCTTACAACAAAAGAACTCGAATGGATAACAGCAGGGTATCCCAAGAGTTGGGCAAGTGGGCTGACCTACAGGAAGGTGGAGAAGCTTTCCACAACGCCGTGTTTCAAGCTTATTTTATAGAGGACGAAACAATTAGCGATGTCGATACTCTGCTTCGTATTACCGATTCAGTGGGACTTGATGTTGACGCTGCTCGCGAAGTAATCGAGACCCGGTCCTTCGGACCCAAGGTGACAAAAGACTGGGACCGGGCGTATGAAGATGGCATTACAGGCGTACCTACATTCTCCAGCAGGGATTTGTTTGTGTTTGGCTGCCAACCTTACGAAGTACTCGAGCGCTTCTACGATCATTTGGTCAAACTTCGAAACGATGAAACAGCAACCCAGTAGCGGTCAAAGCAGTTTGCGGACTGCCCGCCTCGCCATCACTGTACAAAGATGCGACCGATATTCCGCCGTCGCATGAAGATCGCTGTTCATTTCAGCTACATCCAAACTAATTCCATCAAGTGCCTTTTCTGAAAAGTCGCTAGTAAGAGCCTCTTCCATGTCTCTGCTACGAAAAACACTTGGCGCAGCGCCAGTAATTGCGACGCGAATGCCTGACCCTGTTAGGGCAATGAACACGCCAACAGTGGCATATCTTGACGCCGGATTCGGAAACTTTACGTAAGCCGCAGCTTCTGGTTTCGGGAACTTAATTCTGGTGATCAATTCACCCTCTTCGAGTGCTGTTTCGAACATAGCTGTAAAGAAATCATCCGCGGCAATAGAACGTTTGTTGGTAACAATTTCTGCGCCCAGACCAAGCACACCGGCCGGGTAATCAGCAGCAGGGTCACTGTTAGCAACAGACCCACCGATAGTCCCTCGATTTCGTACCTGAGCATCGCCAATCAGCGACGCAAGCTCTGCCAGTGCAGGGATGACTGACTGGACAACGGGCGAAGTCGCGACTTCGTCGTGTGCCGTTAATGCACCTATGTCAAGCTCTGACCCTACAGACTTAACGCCGGATAAACCTTCAATCCCGGCAAGGTCAATAACATCTGTCGGCGCAGCCAACCTCTGTTTCATCGAAGGTAACAGGGTGTGACCGCCTGCCAGGTAAATCCCGTCTTCCGCACCCAGAAACAGTTTTATCGCTTCATCAATGCAATCAGGTTTGTGGTAATTAAAATCGTACATGGTTAAGCCCTCAACTGCTAAATTGCACGCCACATCTTATCAGGTGTAGCTAGCTTACTAATATTGCGCTTCTCAACAGCGATCGTTATCCAATTAAGATTGTTAGCGACGCGATGATAGCTCTCGCCTCGCAGCAGTCTTTCGCGCCCGAGGGTTTATTAGTAAACACCCCGCTAGCCAGATCAACCACGAAATTCATGATTTCGACGATGTCAGACATGAACTGTGCTACCCAAGCATCAACTGTCCCTACCACCTCATGGGCGACGGGCGATCGAACAACCTAAAATAAGTCTGACCTCGGAAATTAATGTACTTGAGGTAGCTGCCATTGCCTGCGATAAAGTGTTTGTCTTTCTTGAGACGTACCGATTGCCCAATACTCTGTTCGACCAAGATCTAGTTCCTCATCTTTTTGGCAGCGGTCTCAACCGCTAGAACAATATTGTGATAACCAGTACAACGACAGATATTACCCGCGAGGCCTTCGCGGATAACCTGCTCATTGATGGAAGACTCTCGATAAACCAAGTCTACTGCCGACATAATCATGCCGGGTGTACAAAATCCACATTGCAGCCCGTGACACTCCCGAAATGCTTCCTGCATAGGATGCAGGTTGTCGGTATCGCCCAGGCCTTCAATCGTAGTCACTTCGGCACCTTCGCACTGCGCAGCAAGGACAGTACAAGCCTTAACGGCCCTACCGTTAAGATGAACCGTGCAGGCCCCACATTGGGAGGTATCGCAGCCAACGTGGGTGCCGGTGAGCTCCAACCGCTCCCGAATCAAAGTCACAAGCGTGGTATTAGCTGGACAGTCCAGCGCTACCGGCTTGCCATTGACACTTAACTGTACCGAGATTGACATGATTACTCCTAGTGTTGCCTACTTGATGTGTTAACCGCATAACGTTGTTATGCTTGAGGCTCCTGCGTGCCTGCATCTTTTCCCAAGCCACCCTGTTCCAAGACAAGAGTTTCTATTTCAACCTCCATTAAGGGATCACCCGACAGAGATCTCACAAAGCCAGTAAAAAAATCATTGGCCATCTTTCTAGCAGCACCGGTAACCAATCTTGAACCAACCTGAGCTAGCTTGCCTCCGACAGACGCCGTCACTTGATAAGACATTAAAGTTCCGGCAGAACCATCAACTGATTCTAAATGCACTTCGGCGCCTCCTTTTGCAAAACCGGCGACACCTCCCTTTCCTGAACCGCTAATTCTGTAAGATTCGGGAGGCTTGACATCATTTAGTGTAACCGCTCCTTTAAACGTTGCCTTCACTGGTCCCACCTTGGCAACCAGCACGACCTCGAAACTATTCTCACCAGTCCTATCAAAAGACTGACAGCCTGGCAGGCAATCCTTCAGGATAACCGGATCATTTAAGGCGCTCCAGACTATGCTCTGCGCCACTGGAATTCGAACGCGTTGGGCTAACTCCAATTTTTAATCCTCTAGGCCTAGGCCCCGTAAAACGAATGTGTATTCAAGCGCCTGTTTGCGCCGTCTTAGATGTTGGTCAGAGGCGCCAAGATGGCCGCTGTGATCCTGAATGTCAATCAGCTGCAGCGCAGCACCTGTAGTACGTTCGCGGATTCTTGCCATCCATTTCAATGCCTCATGCATGCCTACCCGACCATCGTTTCTAGACGCCTGCACGAGCAGGTAAGGATAAGCCTGCTCGCGCACCTGGTGATAGGGAGAGTATTCACCCAGATAGTTGGCATCAGCCGGGACATCCGGATCTCCCCACTCCAATATATCACTCTCAGTTAGCGGCAATGTCGGATCGAGCAAAGTGGTAATGACATCGACAAATGGTACATCGGCAACTAGTACTTTAAAAAGTGTAGGCGCTTCATTAGCGACGACACCGATGACAGTCCCGCCAGCGGACGTGCCACGTGCGGATAACATCTCAGGGTGACCAACGCCGAACTCGACAAGCTTATTGGCGACATCGACAAGATCGTTGAAGGTGTTTTTTTTGCTCATGTGACGACCCGAAGAATGCCAACCATCACCAAGATCACCGCCCCCTCTTACGTGAACGATCCCAAGTATAAAGTCCCGATTTAACAGAGGCAATCGAGTAGGGTCGAAAACGATTGGAAGAGAAACTCCATAGGCGCCATATGCAGTCAGGTAAAGCGGCCGGGACGCCAAGGACGCACCTTTTTTGTAAACGAGGGTAACCGGCACTTCGACACCATCACGCGCCGGCAGCCAATGTTCTTCAACCCGATACTGATCGCTGAGGTAGTTCTCCGGCGCCGAATCCGAACCGATTTCGTGGGCTACTTTTTCAAAAACATCTACTCGGTAACGAAGTTCAGGTTGGATAAGGCTCCGTTTCTTAACTTGAAAACCCGGCTCGACTCCGTAGCTAGGCTGCATCAGCCGAAAGCTTTCTCCTGCACCAGCGGAAAGAATACTTTGTTGGTTTCCCGTTGCGGGCTCAATTAACACTAGCTCATCCCTGAGCCTGCTTCTGACTTGAACCAGTAGATGCTTATCAAAATACTCAAAGTCGACAACATTACCCGGCAGATCCAGCTCATAAAACTGCCAGTCTCTCGGATCAATCTCTCCCTCTTGAATCAAAGCAATTGCATACTCGGCTCGCCGATAATTACTAAGTACCGCCATATCATCAGCGCCGATGATCAGTCGATATCGATGTCCTTCTTGCCTGGGGGCAATAAGTTGAAGCTCACCACCCTGCGACAAAACCCAGATCTCTGTTGCGCGATGAGATTCAGACGTGATCATCACCGTTTTTCTGTCGCGAGCAGTGGTAATACTTATAGAAAACGCCGGATCGGTTTCCCTGTAAAGGGTGACTTTTTGCCCGTCCCGAAAATGCTCAATGACCGAGTTCGTCTTTTTGTGAACTGCGAGAACAGTGTCGCCACTCCATGCAAGGTTGGGCCCTACCCCTTCAGCGATAGTTGTCACCACACCAGAGTCAAGGTCCCGAAGCCGCAAAGTGTGGTTTCCATCACCGGTCCTATCTTCCGTAAAAGCGACAGTCCGTTCATCCAGACTGATGCTGAAACCGCCTAGAGTATAGTAGTCAGCACCATTCGAGAGCTCGTTCAGATCAATCACGACCTGCTGATCACCGTCAGGCGCCTTTTGACGCCGGTAGAAAACTCGATACTGGTGACCTTTCCGTATTTCTGAATGGTACTCAAAGTCGCCAGAAACGACCGGTGTGGTTTTTCTTTCGGTTGATAACTGTGCATTTAACTCGGTCATCATTCGTTTGAGTGTAGGACCCCAGGATTCAGTCCGCTCAGCAAGGTATTGCTGCTCCTGCGCGAGGTATTGCTCCGTATCAGGATGCTCAAGGTCAACCATGTAGGCATAGGGGTCCATCCAGGAGATGTCCTGCAGCAGGAATTCCTTGGGATGTGATTCTGCACGCGGCGTATCCCTAGATTGCTCCTTCGAACAACCCCAGAGTAATAGCACCGGAACAATGATGGGAATCGATATTTTGTTAAAGATCTTCACTACGGGCGCAGCTGATCACTCTAGGCTTCGTAATGCAAGTTCATTAAGACTCTCATCAGTCCTTACAATTAATGAGCACGATATGTCCTGGCCAAGATCAACAGACGGAACAAGAAACGGCGGCAGCGCCGAAGCGCCGCGACGAAGGTTTCGCGCATAGTTTGGCCAGTCCCATGTATGTGAGTATCCTCTAAAGAGCTAAATCAGAGGCCCTCGATCTCATCAAATTTTCGAATCAACTAATAAAATTATGAGGATAATCATTAACCGTAGACCAACGCTCCAGGGCGCACTGGAGATTGCTAAATGAGTTATGAATTAACAGAAAATCCCCAAATAGAAATGAAGTGTCATAAAGCGCTAATCACTATCGACAACCCAGCCGTCAAAATATCGGGCACGGAGGGTTTAGCGGTAATAACCCAGTGAACCTTTATGTCTAATTAACAACGTTTGAAGGGCTCAGCTTTTATTGCTTTCAACGACTTGAGCCCAGTAGCATTGGTTCATTATTAGACTCAAGTAATCTAAGACAGCATCGCTGCCCCCTTCTTTCTATGGTGGGTTTATGATTAAACTTTACTTCCCTTGGAACACCGGCTCTCTCTTTTCAAGGAAGCTGGCGACACCCTCTTTGTGGTCCTCGGTTTGGAACAGTGTCCCAAGTGTTTGGCCTATCCAGTTACCCATCTCCTCATATTCACCGTAGTAAGAACGCCTCAACCCCTCTTTGAGATAACGAACGGCTAACGGTGGATTAGCTGCAATCTTGCTGGCCAGCACCCTTGCTTCGTCCAGCAAATCTTCATGCGGCACAACACTCATAACAATACCCAGCTCAAGCGCGCGCTCGGCGCTGATGACTTCACCGGTAAACAGCAACTCTGCAGCGCGCTGTGGACCAATGAGTTTAGGGAGTCGAACCATTCCGCCCACGTCGGCGACGAGGCCTCTCTTCACGAACAGTTCACCAAATTTTGCTTTTTCTGATGCAATCCTGAAATCGGCCATCAGAGACATATCCATACCCCATCCAACTGCCGCACCATTGACCGCCGCAATGATTGGCCTATCACAATCCAGAATAGCCCTTGCAGCAGGCGTCGTTCCAGGGCGTACGTCTCTGAGCCTTTTACTGCCGCCTCCCTGCACCATGATTTCTTTGACATCATCCCCGGAACAAAACGCCCTACCGGCGCCCGTTAGAATAATGCACCTGATCTCAGGGTCTTTCTGAAGATTCAAAAAAATCTCCTCAAGCTCCGCGTATGCCTGCCAGTTGATGGCGTTCATAATCTCGGGTCGATTCAAGGTTACTGTGGCGATATGGTCTGATACTTCCAGTATCATGCATTCATATTCAGACATAAATAATTCCTCCTTTCCAGTTACCATAATGCTTTGACTCGCCCAAGGAAACCCAAGTGCACTTCTTGAAACTCTCACGCCACAATCCCACCATTTTTCTAATTCTGAGCCTACTGTACGCGGGGAACACTTTTGCCGCCGACAGGTATTCGGAAGAGGCGTTGACTAAGCGGGTCGCTAGCATCCTTAAGAAAACGCCCCTAATCGATGGCCACAACGACCTGCCCATGGTTTATACAATCCGAGCCGGAGGTAATCTGGACCAAATGCCGTTCACCTCAGACCTGTCTGCAATCGAGAAACCCACGCATACCGATCATTCTCGTATGGTCAAAGGCATGAT